>Ga0154459_1107_pt1 | contig 5643 bp, 7 predicted proteins | sample RifGroC2_FD_105652 | JGI IMG/M metagenome (GOLD analysis project Ga0154459, IMG submission 105652) | Planctomycetes bacterium GWC2_45_44 | reverse complement strand
CTGACATTTTTTCATTACCGCCAAAAGTTTATTATAATCGCGAACGTCGCTGATATTTGATTCTATAATTTTTTTAACGCCCGCGGCCTCGAACATACTCGGCTTCGTGTCCGGCTTAAGCGCGTATCCGCACAAATCCGCTCCAAGCATATTCAACCATACAGACAGCCACGAACCTTTGAAGCCCGTATGACCGGTTATCAGAACGGCCTTTTGATTCCAGAATGTTTTGCTTATCGCCATATTTTCCACGGAGCTTTTCCGCTTTGCCAAAGCGATTCGAGATGATTTTTGTCTCTAAGCGTATCCATCGCCTCCCAAAAACCATTGTGCATATACACGGCCAATTGTTTCGTTTTTGAGAGGTGTTCGAGCGGCTCTTTTTCCCACACAATCTGGTCGTTTTTTATCAGGTCAATCACCTGCGGCTCAAGAACAAAAAATCCGCCGCTGACCCATATCCCCTCCGGCTTTTCCTTAAACTTTACCACTCGTTCGTTTTTTATATCGAGAGCTCCGAACCTGCCGGACGTTTGAATGCCGGTTATGGTCGCAAGAGTTTTTTGCTGTTTATGAAATTCGACGAGTTTGCTTATATCTATATCAGCCAGCCCGTCTCCATAAGTAAAGCAGAAAGTTTCATCGCCGACATATTCGGCGACGCGTTTTAATCTGCCGCCCGTCATCGTATCAGCGCCGGTATCAACCAGCGTAACCTTCCACGGCTCGGAGTATTTCTGGTGTATCTGCATTTTGTTTGATTGCATATCGAAGGTAACATCGGACATATGAAGGAAATAATTAGCGAAGTATTCCTTAATCATATATCCCTTGTATCCGCAGCATACGATAAAATCGTTTATTCCGTAGTGGGAATAAATCTTCATAATATGCCAAAGGATGGGCTTTTCGCCGATTTCAATCATCGGCTTTGGTTTCAAAAAGCTTTCTTCGGTAATTCTCGTCCCGAATCCGCCTGCCAGAATAACAGCTTTCATACGACTGTCCGCCAAATATAATATGGGTTTGTATAGCTATTGCGATGGTAACTAAAAAACCATAAATGTCAACAACATACGTCCTCTAACCAGACTTCACAGCCGCGACAATCTCTCGTATCTAACGCCCATCTAAAAGGGTTATCTTAAATTCCTTTTAGTCTTTCATTATTTCGTCGGACTTGTGCTTGATGGCCGATTCTATTTTATCGGTGAACTCCTTGGTGAGGTCGTCCATAGTTTTTTTGCCTTTGTCGCGGTCGTCCTCGGTAACTGTTTTTGCTTTTTCAGCGTCTTCAAGTTTTTTAATCGCGTCCCTGCGTATATTGCGAAGGCTGACTTTTGATTGTTCGCCAAGCTGTTTAGCCTGTGCGGCAAGCTGTTTTCTGCGTTCCTGACTCAACGGCGGAACAGTCAAGCGAACGACTTTGCCGTCGCTCATCGGATTGATGGACAGGTCGCTGGCCTTGATGGCCTTTTCGATATCCTTGATTGATGCGGGGTCAAAGGGCTTGATTAGTATCGTTGTGCCGTCCTGTATGGAGAGCGTTGATAATTGCTTCAAAGGCGTGAGCGTACCGTAGTAATCAACTCTGATGTTTTCGACAAGGCCTGTCGAGGCTCTGCCGGTTCTAACGCCCTTAAACTCGCCATGAAGGTGCTCAAGAGCTTTTTCCATTAATATCTTATGTTCGGTTATAATTTTTTGCGTCGGCATAATTTTCCCTGTCAAAATAAGAAATCAAAATTAAGTTTTTACACCTGTCGCTGTCGCTCCAGGCTCTGATTTTATGATACTAATGTTCCGATTTTTTCGCCCATAAGGGCTTTGATGATATTTCCCTTCTGAAAGATATTCAAAACAATAATCGGTATATTATTTTCACTGCAAAGGCTTATCGCGGACTGGTCCATCACGCGCAGATTTTTGCTCAAAACATCGTGATACGAAATTTTGTCGAAAAGTTTAGCGTTTGGATTTTTGTTCGGGTCGTCGTCATAAACGCCGTCAACCTTCGTCGCCTTTATAATCAGATTGGCATCGAGTTCGCTTGCCCGCAGGGCTGCGCAGGTGTCGGTCGAGAAAAACGGATTGCCTGTCCCGCCTGCCAGAATCGCTACTCTGCCGTCTTCGAGATGCTTGATTGCTTTTCTTCTGATGAACGGCTCGCAAATTGCCGAGACTTCTATCGCGCTTAGAACTCTCGTGGGCTGGCCTGCCATTTCGAGGGTTTCCTGCAGAGCGCAAGCGTTAATAACCGTGGCGAGCATTCCCATATAATCTGCGGTGTGCCGGGGTATGTGGCTTTTTTTGCTGAACGTTTGGCCGCGAAGGAAGTTTCCGCCTCCAACGACGACCGCGATTTGCACGCCGAGTTTGTGAGCCTGTATAATTTTGTCGGCAACGGATTCGAGCTGCTCGCCGTCAATGCCGAACCCGCCTGCCTTGCAAAAACTTTCGCCGCTGATTTTCAGCAGCACCCGTTTGTATTTTAATTCGCTCATCCCTGTCGCCTTAACAAACATACAGACATAAAAAAAGCACCGTAATTTACGGTGCTTATTATATTAGCCGATAGCTAATCTTACAAATCTTTTTATTTTGGCTGTTCCGCCTGCGGCTTTGGCTGAATCGGCCAGAACTTTTTCGACCGCAACTTTGTCGTCCTTTACAAATCCCTGCGAAAGGAGGCAGTTTTCGGCGAAATACTTCTTCATTTTGCCTTCGACGATTTTCTCAACCATATTGGCGGGCTTATCCTTCATCTGGTCGGCGGCAAAGGCTTTTTCTTTTTCAATTACATCAGCCGGTATGCCGGAAGAATCCAATGCCAAAGGATTTATGGCTGCAATGTGCATACAAATATCCTTCGCAATCAGGGCAAAAGCGGCATTGTCAGCGACGGCCTGGGTCGAGGTTTCAATCTCAAGCATAACGCCGATTTTGCTGTTGAAGTGGACATAAGTCGAAATCAGGCCAGGCGATGTGAGTTTGTATTTTATATAATCGCCGAGTTCGGTTTTTTCGCCGGTTTTGCTGACGCAATCGGTGAGAATCTGGGAGTATTTTTTGCCGGCTATCGCGGTATCGAGCAGGTTCTCTACTCCTGAATCCGCTGCGCAGGCTGTCATATAACCTTTGAGCGAATCGGCCAGCGCGGCGAAATCATCGCTGTTGGCGGCGAAATCTGTTTCGCAGCACAACGTCGCCATCGAAGCTGTTTTGCCGTCTTCGCTTGTAACGCAGAGGATTTTGCCCTCGGTCGTATCTCTGTCGGCTCTTTTGGCGAGAGTCGCCATACCTTTCTTTCTTAGCAGGGTCATCGCATCTTCAACGCTGCCGTTGGTCTCTTCGAGAGCTTTTTTGCAATCCATCATTCCCTGTCCGCTCATTTTGCGGAGCTTCATAACTGCTGCGGCTGAAATTTCTGCCATAATTTTACTCCTATTTATGAAAACCCCCAGTAGAACTGGGGGCTAAATATTTTTTTATTCCCGTTTATGCGGAAATAACAATTGTTTGTGTTTTATGCCTGGGTTGCGTTTTCATCGGCGGCTGCCGGTGTGGGCACTCCGGCATCCTCGGCTCTGACCAATGAACGTCTGCGCGTTTTGGGTCTGCGTGAATCATCATCTTTTGACGCTGGTTTGTAAGTTGTTTTGGCTTCAGCGACCGCGGCGGCAAGCTGACCCATAATCAGGTCGATAGTCTTAACCGAATCATCGTTCGCAGGTATAGCGACATCGACAAAATCCGGGTCGGAATCGGTATCGATGATGCCGATTGTCGTAACGCCCATTTTCTTGGCTTCTTTAAGAGCGAGCATTTCCTTGCGAGCGTCAACAACCACAATAACGCCTGGTATCTGGTTGAGCTTGCGAATGCCGTCAAGATTTGATTTCATTTTGCGAAGCTCGCGTTTAAGAGTCGAAGCTCTCTTCTTGCTTTCGGATTCGATTGAGCCGTCGTTCGCCATCGCTTCAAGCTCTTCAAGTCTCTGAATTCTTGAGTGAACCGTTCTGAAGTTGGTGAGCGTTCCGCCCAGCCATCGAGTAATGACATAGTGCATACCCGTCGTCTCGGCGGCGGATTTGACAGCCTTGCAAGCCTGTCGTTTTGTGCCGACGAAGACAACATCTCTGCCGCTTGAAACGGTATCAGCAAGAAGTTTCTGGGCGATAAGAATGCCCTTGAGTGTTTCGCGGATATTGATGATGTGAATCATTCCGCGCTTGCTGAAAATGTACGGCTTCATTTTGGGATTCCACCGACTTGCGGCATGACCAAAATGCACGCCTGCATTTATCAAACTACGAGCTAAATCATTTGCCACTAAAGACAACCTCCAAAAACTATAGGTTTAATTTTTTTGCCTTGTTCACATTGAAACGCAAAATTTGAGAACTCAATACCTTACAGTCAGCGGGCGGCTCTGTCAAGATATTTTGTCCACATTTATAGCATGCAAAAAAAGACCCTTGCTGTCGCTATTGTTAAAGTGGACAAAATGTTTGCTTTACTTATCCTTTCCGATTACAATGACCAACTGTTATTGTCCTGTATTTGACAGGTTATTTGGATTGGAGAAGAAATGGAAGAAAGAAGAAGCGGGCGGAGTTTGTGCCTTTTTCTCACGACAGCGTTGTTTTGCGTGATGAATGCGACAGGGTCGCCGGTAACGCAAAGCTATGGTGTATTTGATGTTACGTTCTATAATGCCGGCGATGGCGATGGCTATGCCACCGGTCAGCAGGATTGGACTGCCCAGCAGATGGCTGACGTTGCCGCCTCATTAGCTGTCTGGCAGGGAAACATAGGCAATACTGCCGGTCGGCAGGTGCAGATGCACGTTTTTTGGAATGAACTGGATTCCTACGGCACCAATGTTTTGGGCGGCTCGGCAAGTTACAGAGTCGGCGATGGCACTACGATATGGAATTTGGGCGAGTATGTCTGGAAAGAAAATGAAAATTTCGGAACGTCCTCCTACGGTTTTGATACCGTTATTCAATATGATGTTACAGCGGCAGGGCTCGGCTGGAATTTTGGCTCGACTGCTCCGACAAGCGGGCAAATAGATTTTAGAAGCGTAATCACACACGAAATAGGCCATTCGCTCGGTTTTGACACCTCTTACGACAAGGATTATGACGATTGGGGCTGGTTCTATACCGGTTCGGGAGGACAGGGAGATTACTATGGCCTGACAGCGTGGGAAAAAAACCTTGTTGACAGTGCCGGCAACAGAGCGTTAAGCGGCGGCACAGGAACGCCGGGCAATTTCAATGAGCTGGATAATCCCGTTTATTTCGATGGCGCAAATGCTGTCGCTCTCTATGGCGGCGACGTGCCAATTTATGCCCCGGCTGTTTACAGTGCCGGTTCGAGCCTTTGCCATTTAGACGAAGCAGTGCTGGGCGGTCTTTTGATGAGTCCTTTTGTCGCTAACGGACAAATGATTCGAACCGTCTCCGACCTCGAGTGGGCAATTATGAAAGATATGGGCTGGAACATCATACCGGAGCCTGCCTCAATTTTGCTGTTTGGTATAGCCGCTTTCTGCTATAATGCCAAACGATGCAAGAAGAGCTAAAATACGTTGTTTTTGAGACGAAGGCTGGTTTTTTCGGACTTTTGGCTGAT
>Ga0154459_1070_pt1 | contig 5859 bp, 6 predicted proteins | sample RifGroC2_FD_105652 | JGI IMG/M metagenome (GOLD analysis project Ga0154459, IMG submission 105652) | Planctomycetes bacterium GWC2_45_44 | reverse complement strand
TAACTGCTACTGTATCATTGGCTTGTTTCCAATCCAGATCAACGAGCTTATCTTCGAGTTTGGTGAGCATGGCTCTGGGAGTGCCGACCAGATAGTTGATATTCTCATCGCGCATCTGCGAAAGAACCTCTTCGGTGGGGATGCCTCTGTCCATCACCCATACCCTGCGTGCCTTGCCGTACATTGATTCCACCTTTTCAAGGAACATCCGCAGCGTTGTCTTGTCCAGCGTATTGCCCGGCAGCACTTCATATCCTATGGGAAAGCCTTCCGGTGTTACAATAAGGGCTATTACCACCTGTCTGCAATCGGAGCGTTTATCTCTGCTGTAGCCGAATTTTGCCTTGGGATTCTGCTCACAGAGACCCTCAAAATAAGTGCTTGTAAGATCGTAAAGCAGTACGTCAAATTCAATGCCGAACATGTCCTCCCATCGAGATTTCAGGTGCTTGCACAGATCATCTTTGTGCTCCGGTATCCTGTCTAAGCAGCGATATAATCTGTCTTTGGACGCTATCCGATAATCAGCAGCAAGCAGTTCATCCATAGCCGTCTTATCAAACCATTGCCGGTGAACATAGAATTCACTGGCCGGATTGATGAGGCAATTTATTGCCAGCAGCTTGAGCACCTTTGACCACGGAATATTCCCGCGAGAATCGTCAATACTCTTTTGCCAGAATTCATCAAGACCGAGTTCCTGCCAAAGCTGGCAGGCTAGCCAGCAGTTGCCGAACGAGCGAGGCCGACACAACTGCATCTGTGAGAGCTTGACTTTTATCGTATCGACATCGGCTTGGCAAATGACACCATGGTCGGCAAAGAGCAGCTTCTGTTCATGTTTGCCGCTGTCGGCATCAAAGACTTCCAGCGTCTTTTGCCATGCGTTTTCCTGCGATGAAGTTATTTCACCCAGATAAAGAACTGTCCGCTGAACCGTGCTGCCGCTGGCAACCCTGCGGTTCTCGACGACGCTGAAATACTCGTGCCATTTGCCGTTCTTTTTGCGTTTGTAACTTCTGAGAAACATGCCGATAGTTTGGCATCAGGAAAGCAGCATTGCAATAGGGTAGGTCTTCACCATGCAGGTTTTTCGAGCATTTTCGGCGATATTGAAACGTTATGCGGGGAAAAATATTTAAAAAACGAAATTTACACGTCGAAGTGCGAAAGTTGGGTTAGTAAAGAACCACCAGTTAAAACTGGTGGTTCTTTACTATAGCATTTCAATTTATTGTGTTCGCATTATTACAGGATTCAGGTCAACGTTTATGTCGATTATGAGCAGCCAAAGCACGTTTTTGTATGTACGTGAAAGATGTCGGTGAGGCGAATACAAAAACTTTAAATGCTATAGAACAGCATTTGAAGATTTTTCTTGGATTCCTCGCTTAACAAAACGTGGGTTTGTTACATACAAATCATCACCTATAATCTGAATTTTACCGCCAAGAATAGAAGTATGTTCTTGAAAACCTGCCCAGTCATTTTCAGCCAGACCATCCTCAATGGAAATAATGGGATATTTCTCAATCCATTTTTTATAAAGCTCAGTCATCTGCGAACTGTTTTTTTCTCCTTGTCCGGACTTTGCCAAATTATATTTGCCATTCTCATAAAATGAACTTGCGGCGGGATCAAGTGCAATAGCAATATCTTTGCCAGGTTTATATCCGGCAGCCTCAATAGCCGCCACGATTACTTCGCAAGCTTCATCGTTGTTTTTTAGATTTGGTGCGAAGCCTCCTTCATCGCCAACACTTGTCGCATAGCCTTTCTGTTTCAGAATTGATTTGAGTGAATGAAAAGTTTCTGTTCCATAGCGCAAAGCTTCTGTAAAACTCGGAGCACCAATGGGCATAACCATAAATTCCTGAAAATCAACACTGTTATCGGCGTGTTTGCCGCCATTAAGAATATTCATCATAGGAACTGGAATCTTAACTGCACATGGACCACCTAAATAGGCATATAAAGGCAATCCCGCATCTATTGCTGCCACTCTGGCAACAGCCATTGATACGCCAAGAATCGCATTAGCACCTAATTTGCCTTTGTTTTCCGTAGCATCCAGAGCAATCATAAGTTTATCGATTTTTGCCTGCTCCAATGGATTCATTCCAATAACTTTAGGAGCAATGATAGTGTTGACATTTTCAACAGCCTTTAAAACTCCTTTGCCTCCATAACGGTTTTTATCTCCATCCCGCAATTCCACAGCTTCATTCTCACCTGTTGATGCACCTGAAGGCACTGAGGCAGAAGCGAGAATGCCATTATCTAATTCACAAAAAACACGAACCGTTGGATTACCACGAGAATCCAAAATTTCCATTGCCCTTAGAGAAGTTATTTTTGTTTTCATAATTTTATTTCCTTAAAAATAAAAGAACTCAACCATTTTCTGTTAGAGGCATAAAAAAACCTCTACCCTTGTTGGTAGAGGTCATCGTCCTTTTTATAAAGGCAGTTACTTGGCGAACCTCATCGCCTATATATTTAATTTTATCAAAGGTAAGATAAAGTAAAGCAAGCATACTTACAACAAAAATTTATTACAAACTTATTTAGCAGTATGAATCATATAAAGTCTGTCTGCAAGAATAAGTATTAGCAGATTTTTTTGAGGATTACCACCCATTTTAAGCTTTTTAAACCCATATATTCCCCTTTTTACCCTAAAAATAAGGAATATATATTTTAAAAATGATAAATTAGGGGGAAAATTCAATGGTCAAATATGTGACAGTTGAGATAGGTTTCCAATCATAATAGATTCTATTTTTAAGCTGTATATTTTTCTTGTGCTGCGGGCTTGCGCGTAGGTATAATATATTCTGCTATGTTTTTTAAGAAAGGCGCATCACTATGGCTAAAAGAAAAGCCGGATTTACATTAGTAGAGCTTTTAGTTGTAATAAGTATCATCGCGATTCTGATGGGTATTTTGTTTCCCGTGCTATCAAAAGCAAGACGGCAGGCAAAGGCTGTCATCTGTCAGGCTAATCTGAAACAGTGGGGTCTTGTCATCGAGGCGTACACAAGCGCCAATAATGGGCATTTCTTTGGAGGTTTTGGGCAGGGCTGGTGGAACGACTGGATTGAAATATTGCGTCCGACATACGTAAAGAAAGGAGGAATAACCTGCTGCCCGACGGCGACAAAAACTAAAGCTGATGGTGGACAGGGAATTTTCATGGCGTGGAATGATGAGGAAGGTGATTATGGCAGCTATGGCTTAAATGCCTGGCTTTGTGATATTTCGCAGGGAGCTTTTTCTGCTTTTGAAGAAGAACGTTACTGGCGAGTTACTACGGTTGAAGGCGGCACGGCAAACATACCAGTATTTCTGGATTCAGTTGTAACAGCGGCTTGGCCGGATAATACTTCTGTTGGACCGAAATATCATGGTGAGTATCCACAAAAGGCTACGCTGGAAGAACAAATGAAAAGTTTTTGTATTAGTCGGCATAGTATCGGGATGACAAATTGTCTTTTTATGGATTCATCTGTCAGGCCTGTAGGACTTAAAGAGTTGTGGAAGTTGAAATGGCACAGGAAATTTGATATAAACGCTGCTCTGCCGGTTTGGCCGGAGTGGATGAAAGGTTTCAAAAACTACTAAAAATAAAACTGCTTTATTCAGTACTTCCAAAAAGGAAAAAGGACAGGCATAAACCTGCCCTTTTGTGTTCGTCTTTGTGGATTATTATTCGAGGGTGTTTTTATTTTCTGATTTTAATACTACCAGTTTCAACTGGTAGATGGAAATAACCGCCGTAGGCGGACAGGCGAAGCCTGAACCAGATAATGCCACCAGTTTTAACTGGTGGTTATTTACTTTGGTGTCTGAGTTTCGTCTTGTGGAATTGCCTTTTCGACTTCTTTAGTCGTAGTTACTGTTTTCTTGGTGGTCTCTGTAGTTGTTTTTTTGCAGCCGAAAGTTACTGCAAGACCAATAATAACAATGATTGTCAGAATTTTTCGCAACATTTTTAATTCTCCTTAAAAAGTGTTTATTTGTTTTTTAGTTTCTATTCTTAGGACTTACAAAGCCAGCTTTTCTTATATTCTTATCTGAAGATAAATTACATCAAGAATTGGTGTTTATGATAACACAATTTCAACTTGCGTAAATCAGGGATATATATGTTTTCTTTGTAGGGTAAAATGCTTACAAATATCTCCGGAAGATGAGACCACGTCTATTGCCACAGTATCGCATCTTCGGGTACGTTTGCCAAGTCGGGTGCGAACCAGTCGGCGGCGGGAAGTTTGTCAGGCGTAAAACTCGATGTAATGCCGAGGCATTTGCAGCCTGCCGCTTTTGCCGCAGCTATCCCGCTGGGGGCATCTTCGACAACCAGGCAGTCTTTCGGGTCGAGGCCGATTCGTTTTGCGGCGAGCAGGAAAATGTCCGGCGCAGGTTTTTTATGTTTAACATCATTGCCTGTAATAACCGCATCAAAAGTATCAGCGGGAATTTTTATTTCGGCAAGATTGCCCTTTACTTTTCGCATATCTGCGCTTGAGGCGACGGCGAGTTTTTTGCCTGCTGCTCGGCATTTTGCGATGAACTCTCTTACGCCGTTTAGCGGATTTAGTTTACCTTTGATAATTTCGAGGTAAATATCGTAGGTGCGGCTTTTATTGGTTTCGACATTGAATGGGAAATTATATGTTTCCGCAACGCCGCCGAGGAAGCGGTCTTCGCCTGTGCCGGTGAATGGATGAAAGTCGTGCGGCTGAACTTTCAGGCCGAGTTCAGCGAACATTTGTATCGCGGCCTTTGTGATAAGCGGCTCGGAATCGAGCAAAACGCCGTCCATATCGAAGATAATACCTTTTGGGAGTGTTGTCATAGTTTTTTGATTTTTCTAGAGCATTTTAATTTTTAGTGTATCAGTATCCACAGGACTCAAACCATCCTTTTACATCATTGGCAGTAACGGTATCGAGAGCTTTGGCAATGGCATCTATCAGTGCTTTTTCTGTTCTGGCTTTCAATGTTCTTAATATTGACTTTATCTTGCTCCACATCTTTTCTATCGGATTCAAATCCGGTGAGTATGCAGGTAAATACCATAGTTCGGCACCAACAGATTCTATCAACTCACGAACTTTCTGACTCTTATGGGCTGACAGGTTGTCCAAAACAACAATATCCCCTGCCTTGATGGTCGGTAAAAGTATTTGTTCAACATAAGCTTCAAAAATGTCTTTGGTTGTAGCTCCATCAACGACCATACAGGCAGTTGAGCCATCAAGTCGAACAGATGAAATCATTGTCGTCGTACACCAGTGACCGGAGGGAGCATCGTCAATTGCTCTTTGGCCGGCTATTGCCCGGCTGTAAAGTCTGGTCATATTTGTTTTTGCGCCAGATTCATCAATAAACACAAGTCTGGCCAAATCCATTGAGGGCTGAGCTTTTTTCCACAAGCACCGCTTGAACGCTACATCTTCCCTGTCTTGCTCACTGGCTCGTAACGCTTTTTTTTATAACGCCAGCCCAAACGTTTTAATGTATAGTGAATCGCAACAAGGCTGCAATCGACCTTTGAGGAAAAATGCTCTTTTATCTCTTCAAGCGTGGCATCAGGATGTTTTTTGACAAAGTCATTGAGCTGCCCAAGATTAGTCCCTTTAAATGCGGGTTTGCGGCCCTGGGTTCGTGGCAAAGGCTCTACCGAACCAGTTTCTCTTCTTCGCTGTAATAACTTGCGAATCCATATTGCTGATACAGAAAAAGTTTTGGCAATTTTTTGCTGTGTGCCGAGATTGTTATCAACTGCATCAAGCACACGCCGTCTCAATTCCATGGGATATGTATTCATAAAGAGTATATCGGCACAAGATA
>Ga0154459_1061_pt1 | contig 5981 bp, 4 predicted proteins | sample RifGroC2_FD_105652 | JGI IMG/M metagenome (GOLD analysis project Ga0154459, IMG submission 105652) | Planctomycetes bacterium GWC2_45_44 | reverse complement strand
CATAAAACGACAAAAATCAAACATAAAATTACACGAAAACGACAAATTTTTGTAATATTTTGTTGAATTTTGCAAAATTTTTGTTAAAATCGTCAAAAAATGGACGGGTTTTGAACGAAAGTATAGTAAAAATTGACGATTTTCAACAAAATTTGAATGTTTTTAATAAAAAAACAACTCACCACAGAGACACAGAGAAAAAAGAGATATAAAACTTAGAGCTTCTAACATAATGAAAAAGATGCAACATAGTGAAGCGTATCTCGTGAAGCGTATTTCGTTGTTTTTTCGCTTCACGCTTCACGAACGACGAGATACAAAAACTGTGTACAAATTTCTTTTGTTAGAGTTTCTTAGATAAGCGGGAAAGTATAATGCTTTCGACGGTAAAAGACAGAAAAGAAAAAATAATATCGGCGGCCATTAAGAATGGTTTTGTGTCGATAATTGAGATGGCTGATAAGCTCGGCGTTTGCGAGGCGACGGTGCGTCGAGATATTCAGGCGATAGCAACAGACGGGGTTTTAGAGGTTGCTCACGGCGGAGCGTTTCTCGCCAAAAATTCCGACTACTCATTTATTTCCAAATCGCTGCGGAATGCTGAAGCGAAAAAGACGATAGCCGAGCTTGCGGCGGAGATGGTTAAGGACGGCGACCAGATATTCTTAGATTCCGGAACAACCTGTTTTGAGATGACAAAATATCTGCGAGCGAAAAAGTCAGTTTCAATTATTTTAAACTCGGTACGAACGGCGGCTGAACTGAACTCGCCAGGTCTGAATGTTCTTATGTTAGGCGGAAAGTATCGGCCAGACAGATTGGATTGTATCGGGCCGATTGCGTATCAAACCCTTGACAGGTTGAGAGGATATACGGCGTTTCTCGGAACGGATGGAATGAGCAGAGATTTCGGATTTACCTCGGTGGATGTCGAGAGCGCAAGTATTTTCGGTCTGGCGGTAAAGAACTGCAAGCAGGCAATCCTGCTGGCAGACAGCAGTAAATTCGATAAGCCATCGCTGTATAAGACTACCAGTATACGTTCGATATCAACGGTTATAACGGAAAAAAAACCAAACGCAGACTGGTGCAAGTTTTTTGATAAGAATAATATTAAGTTAGTGTATCCGGAGTAAAGAAGTGAGAAGGTAGAAGTGAGAAGGTGGAAGGTGGAATCGGCTGCGCCGATGGAATTTTTAATTTTCACCACAGAGACGCAGAGAAAAAAGAGAATACAGAATACAGAATACAGAAGACAGAAGACAGAATGTAGAATCGCCTTCCGTCTTCGCTGCGCTATGACGCGACAGGGCGGCGGTGGAGTTTTAAATAAACCGCGTGGACAGCAGAGCTGTCCACCCTACTAAATACAAAATATAAGATTAATTTTTTTAGAAAGAAAGTGAAGTAAAATGCCAAAGTCACAGTTCGTATGTCCGGAAAGTTCGCGGAAGGCTGATTTTATAAAATTTCAGCCAATACCGGTCAATCAGTACGGAAAAACCGTTAAAGAAGAACTCAAAAGATACAGCGCGGACGACCTTATCAGAATACAGCGCGATATGACGGTCTGCAGGACGTTTGAGAATATGCTCAATGAAATCAAACTCCGCAGCGCGTATAACGGCATAACGTATTCGCATAACGGCCCGGCGCATTTGTCCATTGGTCAGGAAGCATCTGCTGTCGGACAGGCGTATCATCTCGGCATCGACGACCATATTTACGGCAGCCATAGAAGTCATAGCGAGATTCTGGCAAAGGGACTTTCGGCGATACATAAATTAGACGACAAGACGCTGATGGATATAATGAAAAATTATTTCGACGGCGAATGTCTTCGCATCGTCGAGAAAGACGCAGAAGGAAGCGTTAAAGATTTGGCGATTGATTTTCTGCTGTACGGCACGCTTGCGGAAATATTCGGCAGAGAAGCAGGCTTTAATAAAGGTATGGGCGGCTCGATGCACGCGTTTTTCCCGCCTTTCGGAGTTTATCCGAATAACGCAATCGTAGGCGGCAGCGGCGATATATCGGTCGGCGCGGCGATTTATAAAAAAGTAAATCAGAAGAGCGGTATCGTAATCGCAAACATCGGCGACGCGTCAAGCGCGTGCGGGCCTGTTTGGGAAGGTATTTGTTTAGCTGCGATGGACCAGTATAAGAAGCTGTGGGAAAAGCCTTATCGAGGCGGACTGTCGCTGATTATCAATTTTGTAAATAATTTTTATGGAATGGGCGGTCAGCCAAACGGCGAAACGATGGGCTTTGAAGTTTTGGCGCGTTTGGGCGCGGGAATAAATCCGCAGCAGATGCACGCTGAAAGAGTTGACGGCTACAATCCTTTGGCAGTGGCGGACGCGATAGTTCGCAAGAAAGAGATTTTGGCAAAGGGCGATGGTCCTGTGCTGCTTGATACTATTACATATCGTTACAGCGGGCATTCGCCTTCCGACCAGAACAGTTATCGTGAGAAAGAAGAATTAGATGCCTGGAAGAAGCACGACCCGATTGAGGCGTTCGCAAAGAGTTTGGTTGAAGCGAAGGTTTGCGGGCAGGATGTAATAGACGGCATTCATAAAAAAATTGGAGAATTGGTTACGAAGGCCTGTCGCAAAGCGGCTGATTTGACGATTTCGCCGAGGGCTGATTTGAAGAAGGCGAATTGTCTTTTGGACAGGACGATGTTCTCGGAGCAGAAAATAGTTTCGATGGATACGAGCAGGAAGCCGGAGACGCTTATAACCAAGGAAGAAAATCCGAGAGTAAAAAGTTTGGTCGGCAAGAGCAGAAGCGCGTTTGACGAAAATGGCGAAAGGCTTAAAGATACTCGCTGTGTCGGTATGAAGGATGCGATATTCGAGGCGGTGCTTGACGGGTTCTATAACGATTCGACGCTGATTGCTTATGGCGAAGAGAATCGCGACTGGGGCGGGGCGTTTGCGGTTTATCGCGGATTGACGGAGGCTCTGCCTTATCATCGTTTGTTTAATTCGCCGATTTCCGAGGGTGCGATTATCGGAAGCGCGGTTGGGTACGGTCTTGAAGGCGGTCGCGCTTTGGTCGAGCTGATGTACTGCGATTTTATGGGCAGGGCGGGCGACGAGCTTTTTAATCAGTTATCAAAGTGGCAGTCGATGAGCGGCGGACTTTTGAAGATGCCTGTCGTAGTTCGTGTTTCGGTCGGCAGTAAATACGGCGCGCAGCACAGTCAGGACTGGACATCTATTTGCACGCATATTCCGGGATTGAAAGTTGTGTTCCCTGTAACGCCTTATGACGCAAAGGGAATGATGTACACTGCGTTGAGCGGGACTGACCCTGTAATATTTTTTGAAAGTCAGCGTTTGTACGGTATAGCTGAAGAATTCAACGCGGGCGGCGTTCCGGCGGGGGCTTATGAAGTGGCGTTCGGCGAGCCTGCGATTCGCAAGGAAGGCAAAGACCTGACGATATTGACAATCGGCTCGACGCTGTACAGAGCTTTGACGGCGGCAAAAGAATTGGAAAGCAAGTATGGTGTATCGTGCGAAGTTATTGATGCGAGAAGTCTTGTGCCGTTCAATTATGAAAAAGTTCTTAACTCCGTGAAAAAGACGCACAAGATACTGCTGGCTTCGGACGCGTGCGAACGCGGAAGTTATTTGCATACGATGGCATCTCATATTACGCAGATGGCGTTTGACGAGCTTGATGCTCCGCCGGTTGTGCTTGGCGCCAAGAACTGGATAACTCCGCCTGACGAAATTGAAGACGCGTTCTTCCCGTATCCGAAAGATTTTATTGACGCGGTGAATAAGGGAATTATGCCGTTGAAATAATAGCCAGTAGTCAGTAGAAAAGATAAAGGGCGGACGATTGTTCGCCCTTTTTTATTTTCTCACCACAGAGACACAGAGAAAAAAAGAGGATACAGAATTCAGTAGACAGAAGACAGAATGTGGAATCGAAAAAAGAGTGAATAATGAATAGTGAAGAATGAATAATTGTGGAATCGGCAAGGCCGAGGCTGTTTTATATGAACCCCGCCAAAGTATTGGCGGGGCTAACCGATTTTATTTGTTTGGGTCTTTGGGCTGATTGGCATCGGGGGCTGGTTTAGGCTCTTCCGGCGCGGGCGCATTCGGATCAAAGGCGGGCATATTCGCTTCGATTGCGCGACGAGCTTTGAGTCTTTCCTGCTCGGCCTGGGCTTTTATTCTTTCGGCTTCTGCCTGCGCCTGTTCGGCATTAGCTTTTGCCGTTGCAGCTTCGGCTTTTATCTTGTCGGCTTCGGCTTGCGCATTATCAGCTTCGGCTTTTGCCTTTTCGGCCTGTGCTTTTGCGCTGTCAGCCTGCGCTTTTGCCTGTTCGGCTTCGGCCTGTGATTTTTCCGCTTGTGCCTGCGCCTGCTTGGCCTGTGCTTTTATTTTTTCTGTCGCGACTTTGTCGGCATCGGCTTCGCTTCGAGCTTTTTCGGCCTGCGCTCGTGCGCTCTCGGCATCGGCTTTTGCTTTTTCAGCATCGGCCTGCGCTTTGATGGATTCGGTCTGGAGTTTTTCGGCGTTAGCTCTTTCCAGCGCGGCTTCGGCTTTTGCTTTTTCGGCCTGGGCTACGGCGTTTGCGGCTTCGGCCTGTGCCTGTTCGGCCTCGACCTTTGTTTGATCAGCCTGGGCGCGAATTGTTTTGGCTTCGGTTTCGATTCGGGCTTTTTCTGTTGTGGCTTCGTCGGCCTTTTGCTTGATGTGTTCGGTATAAGCCTTGTCGCCGGATGGGTCGGTTAGAATTTTGTCTAATCCGGCATCATATTTCGGCGCGGCCTGCTTTTTGTCAACCATTTCGAGCATTTTGGCGTATTCCATACCGCCTGAAGAAATGCTCGGCGTGAGAATGAAAATAAGTTCCGAGCCGGATTCTTCAAAATCCCTGCTTGAAAACAGCAGGCCAACGACTGGAATATCCTTTAGAACCGGATAGCCTCGGAGTACATCGCGTTTTTCTGTTCTTCTGATGCCGCCGATGACGAGACTGTAGCCGGGCTTTACGCGGTTTTCATCGACTTTAATAGACCGCTCGGTGATAACAGAGGTCTGGACAACGCCCTTTGGTTTGGTATTGGAGCCGATTTTAATCTCGGTACTCAAGCCCACAGAGCCATCGGCATAAACGTGCGGAAGAACTTCAAGAGAATCCTCAACCCACTGATACTCTGTAATGTCATACGGCAACACATTAAGTTGTTGTGTAACAGTTTTTTGAATAGGAACAAAGTCTCTTGAGAGAACTTTTGCCTTTTGGCCGTTGACGGTCTCGATGGTGGGATTCATTAGAATTTTCAAATATCCTCGAGATACAAGCATATCGACGAGCATCTTGACTTTATTGCTTTCGTAGCCTATGCCCATACCGAAAGTCCCACGCTTTGCTTCACGAAGAGAGGCGCCGGGGAAACTGGGCGATTTGCCGCCGAAAGTAAAATCTTCTCCGAATATATTTGTTATATCTACGGTTGTCTCTCTGTCAAAAGTCTTATCAGCGTAGAGTTCTACAATCGTACAATCTATATTGACCTGAATGGGAGATAAATCAATGAGATTTAGAATTTCCAGAACCGTGTCGGCTTCCGCATCGTTGGCGCAATGGATAATAAGCTGATTGGTGGCATCGTTGGCGGTTACCTTATAGCCCATTTGAGTTGTAATGATGGTTGCCATCTGGGCGGCGGGCTGCTCGCGAGTAAAATAGAAGACTTTCACGCCATCATTTACATCAATTCTTTTTGGTGGTTGGATATATATATTTGGAAGAGGGTTGTTAACCGCTGGATTTGCCCTGGTCTGCTCGATATCGCTTAATGTGGCTCTTGCTTCGAGTTCGCCGGGCTTGTCGTTGAAGCTTTCTTCGCAGCCTGCGAAAAACGCAGCGCAAAGGAATTGCAGGATTAGGGTATATCTTACTATCGCGATTTTGCGTAGTCGAATGCGGTACATAATAATTTAGTA
>Ga0154459_1090_pt1 | contig 9396 bp, 9 predicted proteins | sample RifGroC2_FD_105652 | JGI IMG/M metagenome (GOLD analysis project Ga0154459, IMG submission 105652) | Planctomycetes bacterium GWC2_45_44 | reverse complement strand
TTTGAGCAAAAATCATCGAGTTTTTGCAAGTTTTGATGCGAATTTGACAAGTTTTGAAAAGCAGCCACAAAGGCACTAAGGCACAAAGAATTTTGACGCTGACTCGTGCTTCGTAGCGTACTACGCAGAGTAGCATTTCGCAGATTTTCGCGGATTTTTTGTAGTTTTAACGAGTTTTGAGTGGTTTTTGAGAAGTTTTGAAAAGAGCATTCAGGATACAGAATACAGTAGACAGAATGAAGAATGTCGCCTATGGCGACAGAGTTCGACTTTTTTAGACGCTGATTTCGCAGAGGCCGCCCATTCGACTGCGCTCAGGGCAGGCAGAGTTCACAGAGACCACAGAGATAATGGCCACAAGTGAACCTTCCATCGCTGCCAGCTACGGATGGCAAGCATAAATAAACACTGACGGATACATACAGAAACACAGAGTAACACGGATAACTTTTGTTTTAAGGCAATATGACAAAAAGTCTTTTTCTCTTGATTGTAAGCGGTAAAGGCATACAATTAGATATGGTTTGGTCTTTTTTATATTGCAGGAGATTTAAAATGAAAAAAACAAGTTTGGTTTCATTATTAATGTGTTTGGTTGTTATAAGCACTGGTTGCCAAGAGAAAGTTCGTACACAGGGAACGGATCTCACCGCCGGAATGGCAAAAACGAAAATAGTTAATGGCGTTACCACTCAATCAGAGATATTGACGGTTTTCGGCTCGCCTAATATCATCACTAAGAATAAAAGCGGAAATGAAGTCTGGACATACGATAAAATAGCTATGGAGCAATCAAGTGAGGATGGCTATTGGAACGTTCTTGTAGCCGGAAAAGGTGGCAGTAAACAGAATACATCATCAAAAACCTTTATTTTAATGTTAACATTTGATAGTAATGATGTTGTAAAAGATAACAGTTATAGAATGTCACAATTTTAGAGGATAAAGGAATATGAACAAATCACTTTTCTGCGTGTGCGTATTGGGCGTGGTGGTTATAGCTGGATGTAATAAAGAAGCAAAACTGACAGACTCACAAATAAGACAGTTTCAGGCAAAAGATTTGCAGGGTACTTTTGATAGTGCTTATAAATCCACTCTTCAAGTCTTTCAAGACTATGGATATGTTATTAAAAATAGTGATTTTAATTCTGGTGTCATACAAGGTGAAACCGGCTCCAAAAAAGACAAGAATTATTTTTGGAATGGCAAAATGATTAACACAGAAGCGACTGCAACCTTGGAGCAATTTGACCCAAATACAGTAAAGGCAAGGCTTTCTCTTGTAAACAAAACTAAGGTATTAGGGTATTATAATTACGAAAATACTGAAAAAATAATAGATTCTTCACTATATCAAAAAATGTATGACGACATTCAAAAAGAAATGTTTGTTCGTCAGAATATCAACAAATAAACATAAACTCCGGTATCTCTTTTACTGCTCGGCCTTGGCGCGATGATGTTTCTGAAAGACTACCCACATATATAGTTTTGAGAGGTTATAAAATGAATGAGTCTGAAATGGAAATGTGGAAAGAAAAAAATAGACGTGAACTTGCTCAATATAATGCAGAAGTTATGGGTAATTTAGAAATGTTTAGGTCTCTTGTTTCGACAGGGGAGAATGCTTTAAAAAGCGTGATATTAATTAATGGAGGTGCTGCTGTTGCCCTTTTAGCCTTTATTGGCAGTATTTGGGATAAATCAACAAATGACATTACATCTAAAATATTGCTGTTGATTTCTATGGCAGGTTTTGTATTTGGAACTTTTTTAGGTGGAGTGTCTGCAAGTTTTACTTATCTAACACAATATTTATATAGCAAGCAAAAACAGCGAAAGGCAGACGTTTTGGGTGTAATTTGTGACATCTTGATATTCATTTCATATGCTGTTTTTGTTATTGCTTCTATATTTGCTTTTTGTGCTTTTTGGTTTCAACTGGTGCGTAACACGTAAAGAGGATAAAAATGTGGGGAGCAATAGTGGTCCGTAGCCAGCAGGGAATTGGCTGTCGCCGATGAGATTTTAAATGGATCTCTCCACTGCGCTTCGGTCGAGATGACAGCGGGTTGCGGCCTCGCAATACAACCGCAGGCGACCAACCCTGTTATTGATTATCACGCCCTTTCAGGGCTTGGAGATTTTTACGGTTTTTTTACCCAGGGCGTTGCCCCGGGCTGATATATTATGCCCTTTCAGGGCAGTAACAATCGGCGGTTAGATACGCTGGATTCCCGCTTTCGCGGGAATGACACAAAACCGCGTGGGCAAAGTGCCCACCCTACAAAACTGGCCAATATGGGTAGAATAGAGATTTATGATTAGTGTATGTGATGGATGCGGGATGCTTTTCAGAATAAAGCTGGAAAGAATCAATGCAAAAAAATGGAATCCATTGCTTTGCAGGGTTCCCCACGAAGAATCAGAATTATGCCGCAATATTAAATGTGACTACAATCTTGAGGCTGAATGCTGCATGGAGTGTCAATTTTGCCCAAAATGTCTGGCGAATAAACAAATAGTGGATAAAACATTTGCAACATTAGACTAATGCAGAGAAACAGGTAGCCACTTACGGTGTAGAGATTTTAAATAGATTTCTCCCTGCGGTCGAAATGACGTGGATTTCCGCCTTCCGTCTTCGTTGAAACTACGACGCGACGGGTCGTGGGAATGACGGAGACGCACGCCGTGCGTCTCTACCGAGGGGCGGCGGAATGACAAAGGGATTGCCGCGTCGGCCTTGCCGTTCGACAAGGTTCGACAGGCGGGTCTCCTCGCAATGACAAAGAACCCTGCCATACAAGATGGCAGGGCTAAACACGAACACCCTGCGCTTCCGTCTTCGCTGCGCTACACCGCGACAGGTTCGCTTGGGCTCTGATTACCCCCTACAAAAAAATTGATTTTTGATGTTTCTATGGGTATCATTTTCAATTTTATGAAAATACTTGAAAATATAAACGCCGGCGGTCCGAAAGAAGTTTTTAAAATCGCTTTCCCTCTGATTCTTAGCACCAGCGCATTCACAATTCAGATGTTCGTTGACAGAGTTTTCCTGATGTGGTTCGACCGGGACGCTATATCCGCCGCTATGCTGGCCGGGCTTTTAAATTTTACATTCTTCAGCCTTTTTCTCGGCACCGCTACATACGCAAGCACATTCGTGTCGCAGTATGACGGGGCGGGAATGAAAAATCGCATAGGCCCGGCAGTCTGGCAGAGCATATATTTTACTCTCGCGGCAGGCGTTATAATGGCGGCGATAGCTCTCTTTGCCAGGCCGATGATAGCTCTGGTCGGTCATCCGCCCGCAGTGGCTGGATACGAAACGGTCTATTTCAAAATTATGTCTTATGGTTCGGTGCTGGGGCTTGTCGATGCCGCGCTGACGTGTTTTCTGACCGGCAGGGGGAAAACCTGGGCTGTGCTGTGGGTCAACATTGTAAAAACCATCGTAAATTGCATACTCGATTACGCGATGATTTTCGGGTATTTCGGTTTTCCGAAAATGGGTATGGCAGGGGCGGCGATTGCTACGCTCATCGCGAATTTTTCCGGCGTGGCGATTTTCTTTATTATATTTTTGCGGCCTGCCAACAGGCGAAATTTCGGCACCGCAAACGCTGTTCTGGATTTGAAACAGTTCGGCAGATTGATGAAGTTCGGCCTGCCGAGCGGTACGCAGTTTATGCTCGATGTCCTTGGCGTAACTTTTTTTGTTGTTTTCATCGGCAGAATTGACGCTGTTGTGTTTGCGGCCTCGTCCATTGCTTTTCAGATAAATCATCTGGCGTTTATGCCGATGATTGGTTTTGGAATGGCTACGACCGTGCTTGTCGGCAGATATCTCGGCGCTGACAGACCAGATATCGCCCAGAAAGCCACAATGTCGGCGGCGTATATCACTTTCGGCTATATGATTTTTATATCTCTGTGTTATTGGATTGTGCCGAATGTTTTTATGCTTCCGTTTGAGACGCAGTCTTCTGTCGAGCAGTTCGCAGCGGTTAAGCCGGTCGTGCGGACACTCCTGCTGTTTGTCGGGTTTTATTGCATTTTTGATGCCGGCAATATAATTTTTTCAGCGGCTCTCAAAGGCGCAGGCGACACTAAATATGTAATGTACGCTTCATTGATTTTAAATTGGCTGATTATGGTTATCCCAAGCTGGCTGGCGGTTACATTCCTCCACGGCAGAATGAGACTCTATGGCGCCTGGACGGCTTTGACAATTTATGTGTGTGTTTTGGCAGTAATGTTTTTTTTGAGATTCAGGCATGGCAAATGGAAATCAATGCGTGTAATAGAAAAAACACCTACACTGCCGGACGGCCTTCCCGCTGTGCCGACAATAGCAACTGATATCAACTGAAAAGATATCAAAAATCAAAAATTAAATATCAAAATTGTCGAATCGCCTACGGCGATGGAATTTTAAACGAAATTGCTTCGCTGCGCTCACAATGACAGACGTTCGGCTAAATAAAAACACTACTCAAATTCTATATGAGCCTTGAATTTTGCATCGTCGGTCTGCGGGAAATCGTCTCTGAAATGCGTGCCTCTGCTTTCGGTTCTTGTTTCCGCGGCCTTTGCCATCATCAGGCAGACCGTAAGCATATTCTGGCACTCCCAGCCCTGGTCAGAGTCGAAAATTTTATCTAAAACATAACGCTGCCAAAATGAAATAATCTCCTGCGTTTCGGCCAGCGGTTTGGCAAAACGTATTATGCCTACGTTTCGCCACATCAGCGAACGCAGCGAGTTAAGAACGTCAGCGGTATCCAATCTGCTTCGGTCTGACTGCGGAATGTCATACCGGAATTTGCGAAGACCCATATCGCTGTTCGGTTTGCCTGATTGTTTGAACGCTTCTCTGCCTGCTATTCTGCCGAAGACTAAGCCTTCCAGAAGTGAATTGCTGCCGAGCCTGTTTGCTCCGTGCAGACAGGTTGAGGCGACTTCGCCGCAGGCAAAAAGATTTTTTATATTAGTATGGGCAAGTCTGTCGGTCTTAACGCCCCCGACCATATAATGTGCGCTGGGACGAACGGGAATCAAATCTTTGCTTACGTCAATATCGAAACTTGCCACAAGTTCGCTAATCAGCGGGAAACGCTTTGAGAAGAACACCTTGTCAAAATGCCTTATATCGAGAAAGACGTGCGTGGAATTTGTTTTCAGCATTTGCGCCAAAATCGCTCTGCTGACAATATCTCGCGGCGCAAGCTCGGCGTCTTTGTGATAGCCTGCCATAAAAGCGTCGCCATTGACATCTCGCAGAATCGCTCCTTCGCCTCGCAGCGTTTCGGTAATCAACGCTCTCGATGCGCCTGCGATATAAAGCGTTGTCGGATGAAACTGCATAAATTCCATATCCCGCAGAACCGCTCCCGCCCGCGCCGCCATAGCAAGGCCGTCAGCGGTGGCAACATCCGGGTTTGTTGTTTCGCGATAGACCCTGCCTGCTCCGCCGGTGGCGAGAATCGTGGTTTTTCCCCAGATTATTTCCATTACGCCTCTTGCGTTCTGGCCGATTGTGCCGATGCAAACGCCATCGTCATTTGTGATAATATCGATTGCGTAGAAATTTTCTACGACCGTGATGTTGGCTGTGTTTTTGACTTTGTGTATCAACGCCTGAACGATGGCCTTGCCGGTGCTGTCGCCAAGCGCGTGCGCGACGCGGGCGAAACTGTGGCCTCCTTCGAGCGTAATGGAGATTGAGCCGTCCTGCGATTTGTCAAATTCCGTTCCCCAATCCAAAAGTTCTTTGACAAGGCCGGGGCCGTCTTTTACGACCTGTTCGACGGTTTGGCGGTCGCAGATTCCGCAGCCGGTTTTTAAGGTGTCTTCGATATGAGAGGCAAAGCTGTCATTTCTGCCGAGTACCGATGCGATGCCGCCCTGCGCGTTCCAGGTGTTGCTGTCCTGCAGATTTTTTTTGCAGACGATAATTACTTCGCAGCCGCTGCCGGCGGCTTCTATCGCGGCTCGAAGACCCGCTACGCCCGTACCGATTACCAAACAATCGGCGAACAACTGCTGTGTGGAGGCGGTATTTATCGGCACAAGATATCGGCGTAATTCAGGCCGTTTTAGTTTTATCACATTATCTTTCATAAATTATTTTTATCCAATCAACATCGGTCAGGCTGTCCATTACAGCATCGCCGATTATGCCTTTTTCGGTGTTTGTTCTGTCGTCAAAAGGCACAACCGCAAGGAGCGGCGTTTTGCCGACATCGGCGATTATCGCAGGTGCGCTTTGCCAGGCAAAATCAGCCTTTGATTCATCATAACCATTTATTATTACCCCGGCAAGCGGCAAATTAGCGCCCCTTACCGCATCAATTGTCAGCAGCGTATGGTTTATTGTTCCCAGATTCGGCCTTGCGACAATGACCACTGGCAGGCCGAATGCCTTTGCCAATCCCAAAACGTCAAGCCTGGCTGTGAGCGGCACGCGAATCCCGCCGATGCCCTCGACGATTACGCAGTCGGTTTTGGAGCAGATATAATTATAGGCGGTGATAATTTTTTCTAAATCGACTAATCGGTGTTCGGCGATTTCGCAGGCGAGCGGGGCGGCGGGGGTGGAATATGTAATAGGCGTTATATCGTCGAGACTGAATTCGCTCTCCGCACAGCAGGATAGAAATTCGGTATCTTCGCTGACTAAACCTTCTCTTGTTGATTTGCAGCCGGTCGCGATTGGTTTGAATACGCCGACGTTTTTGTCTGCTCGACGCAGAATTTTTGCGAGCGTGCCGGAAATTACCGTTTTGCCTACGCCGGTATCTGTGGCGGTTATGAATAAACCTTTGTGTTTTGCGAATTGATATTCCATTTTTTATTTTATAATTTTTGGTAAATCGTTTTCAATCGTGTCATAAACTATATCCAATAACTTTCGCAGGGTCTCAATATCAATTCCGACCGGCGGCATAAGGACTATCACATCCGACAATGGCCGGAGCATTGCCCCTTTGGGTCTCATCGCGGCGCAAAGTTTTACGCCAATGAGTTTTTCATAAGTAAAGGATTGTTTGTTTGTTTTATCCTGCACAATTTCAACCCCTGCCATCAATCCGCATTGCCGAACATCGCCGACGTAGGGCAATTTTATCATTTTATTCAGATATTCTCTGATTAAATCAATCTTCGCAGGCAGCGATTCGATAATTTTGTTTTCTTTGAACAATTCCAGATTCGCAATCGCTGCTGCGCAGGCTAATGCGTTGCCGGTGTAGGTGTGGCCGTGAAAAAATGTCTTAAAATCTTTAGGCTCTGCCAAAAACGCGTCGAAAATTTTCTGCGTTGTCAGCGTCGCCGCCAAAGGCAGATACCCGCCTGTAATTCCCTTTGCTGCGCACATAATATCGGGTTCGACGTTTTCATTTTCACAGGCGAACATTTTGCCGGTCTTGCCGAAGCCTGTCGCGACCTCATCAGCGAGCAAAAGCACGTTATATTTTTTTGTCAGTTCGGAAACCGCCTTTAAAAAACCGGCAGGGTGAACAATTATTCCCGCTGCGCCCTGAACCAATGGCTCGACGATTACCGCGGCGATATTGCCTGAATGTTTTTTGAGCAAATCTTCTATTTTGTCGAGACTGTTTTTTTTGCAATCTTCCGCCGAGCCGCTAAAACGATACGGAAACGGCGAAGACGCAAAAAATGTCTCAAACAGCATCGGTTTGAAGATTGAATGAAATAATTCCATTCCGCCGACAGACACCGAGCCGATGGTGTCGCCGTGATAAGATTGGCCGAGAGCGATGAATTTATCGCGTTTTATACCCTGATTTCGCCAATACTGATATGCTATTTTCAACGCGATTTCAACTGCGGTTGCGCCGCTGTCGGAATAAAAAACCTTTTGCAGATTTTTCGGTGCGATTTTTATTAACTTCTCGGCAAGTTCGATTGATTGTGTTTGCGCAAGGCCGAGAAGGGTACTGTGCGCGATTTTGTCAAGCTGGGTGCGTATCGCATCATCAATTTTTTTTACTCTATGGCCGTGGACATTGCACCAAAGACTGCTCACGCCGTCGATGTAGCGTTTGCCTTCGGTATCTATTAAATAAAATCCATCGCCGGATTCTATGACGACAGGCTCTGATTCGAGCCAGACTTTCATCTGCGTGAATGGATGCCAGATATATTGCTTATCAACGCTGACTAATCTTTCTGTGTTTTTATTCATTTTACGCTGTTTGCATCCTGTTGTTTAACTCGCTGCAATTGATTGTCGTTTTCTTCTTTAAACAGGTCATTGTCTTTGCCGTATTTTTTGATAAAAGTTTGAAGTTCTTTTGTGGAAGAGATCAGTACTATACGGTCATCGACTTTTTCGTGCTTTGTGGCATTCGGGTCGGTCTTTAGCAGCTTCTCAACATTATCAGGATTCATAACGCTAAGTTTCAAACTGTCCTTTGATAATCCTACTTTTGCAAAAGTATGAATGCCAAGTAGATGAAATTTGTAAAAGTCGCTGCCCGGCAGATTTATATCCTGCGGATAAAAATCGATGAATGTATCGCCGCCGATTTTGCCGAGACGGCCGTCGAATTTACCTATACCTTTTTCATCGGTATAAATAACGTCATATTTTTTATTGTCTGCCTGTTTGAATTCCCAAAAGTTTTTGGAATTCGGCTCAGACCAAACGCCGACCAAATTGGCATCGAAGATAATTTCCTCATCGGTGAACAATGGGTGCAGCGATGGCACGCATCCGCCGAGCAGAATCGCCAAAGTATAGAACGCAATTTTCTTCAAAGTCGTTTTCATTTTTTTTTCTCCTTAAAAATTGTTTTGCAAAAAGGACATTTTAAGACGATATTATTATATTTGATGGCCAAAAAAACAAAAGGATAAACTTGCAGCCAAATGATGTAAAACCAGATACACCTATGCAGTTTTTGAAGGGCGTAGGCCCTGCCAGAGCGGCAATTCTCGAAAAGCTCGGCGTAAAAACCGCCTCCGACCTGCTCGAATACTACCCCCGGCAGTGGTATTTTGCGCCGGAGCCGGTAAAAATCGCTCGGCTTTTGCCCAATCACATCGTAACGCTGGCCGGGATTGTCGAAAGCACGGATTTTCAGATGTTTCGCAGGCCGCCGTATTTCGAGGCCTATATCACCGACGACGCCGGCAGTTGCAGGGTGATATGGTTCAACGCCCGATATTTGCAGGGCAAAATCAACGTCGGCCAAAAAATTATCGTCTGGGGCAAAACAGCCGTCTATAAACATCAACTGCAATTAACAAATCCCAAATTTATAATCGTTGAAGGCGATAAGGAAATCTCCGCCGACGATTTCAGCGGGCCTGTATATCCTGCGACAGCGGAACTTTCCAGCGGCCAGCTCAAAAAAATCA
>Ga0154459_1165_pt2 | contig 10853 bp, 9 predicted proteins | sample RifGroC2_FD_105652 | JGI IMG/M metagenome (GOLD analysis project Ga0154459, IMG submission 105652) | Planctomycetes bacterium GWC2_45_44 | reverse complement strand
CGATGAAGCTGACCACAGGCCGTTGGCAGCAGTTCTGGAGCTATGTAATGAGGCACGGATGCACACTATTTTAAGCGAACACCCTTCCCAGCAAACCCTATTTAACTGAATTTAATATAATACCAAGTTTAAGCATATTTTACCTCACTAAACCAATCGCTTAAAACCAACTTTTTTGATGTAAATTTCAATTAAATTTATACAACACCAGCAACTCTAATTACAAAATTGCTGCCATATGGATTTGCAGCGGCATTAAAACAAAAAAGGCCGTCGCTATTTTGAGTAAATGAAAGCTGCTGATTATTGTCCATCCATTTACAGGATTTGACCTGCTGCGCTATTCCGGAAAACGCCCGCGGACTTTTATCTCTTTCATTTATCGTAACATTAACGTCTCCGCCGCTGCCCAGATTGTGAATGAATAAGTAAATATGGCCGTTTCTTTCGAGGGCGAAATCCTGCCCGGCGGAAGTTACTTTATACGGTTTGCCGTTATAGATTACATCAGCGTGAATCTTAATCCACTGTCCAACGCGCCGTAAAGCAGCGGTCTCATATTCAGGTATTTGCCCTTCGGCAGTCAGGCCGACATTAAGAAGAAAATTCGCACCAACCTTTCGACAGGCGCATAGATTTTCAATTATTTCCTTTGGCGACAAATAACAGAAATCATTTGCGCCAATTCCCCAATGCTTATTCATTGTCTGGCACATCTCTGCCGCTATGTACTTAGGCATACCGTCGCGTTTCATAGGCTCTGGCCTGCCCTGCTCAAATGTTACCGAATCAATTTCAGGATTGCCCAAAGCCCCCTGCGCAAAGAGACCGGTATTGTTCACAATAATCGCTTCAGGCTGTAATTTTCTTATGGTTGCATACAGGCGAGCCTCTTTCCAATCAGCGTCCGGCTTGCTCCAGTTGCCGTCGAACCAGAGCCCGCCCACGGTGCCGTAATGCGTGCAAAGGATTTCGACAGATTGATTCAAATAATCCAAATAAGCATTGAAATCATTCTTAAAGCTATCCTGATACCAATCCAAAGTTGTATGATAAAAGAATGGAACTATGTCGTACATACGGCAGCCTTCGACAAATTCAGCTACAAGGTCGCGTCCGGCCGGGCTGTGCATAGCGTCAAAATTGGTTAAGCCTCGCGTATCGTAAAGCGAAAAACCTTCATGGTGGCGAGTAGTCAGGCATATATAACGCATACCCGCGTCTTTGGCCAGACGAGCAATTGCCTTCGCATCGAATTTCGCGGCGGTAAATGTATTTTTCAGTTTTGCATATTCCGATATCGGAATATTTTCAATATGCTTTACCCATTCGCCGCGGCCTAATTGCGAATAAAGTCCCCAATGTATAAACATACCATAGGCAAGTTTTTCAAATCGTTCAATTCTCGGCAGAGGCACAGGCATTGTCATAGATTTTCCCTTCAAATCTTTAACACTCTTTTACAAGTGTAGATTTTCATTCATTCATGAGCTTTTTGACCATAGGCTCAATAGCCTTGGCTTCTGCCTGATAACCTTTTGCAGTAAGATGCAGGTAATCAAACATTATTTCTTTCGATATTGTGCCATCCTTATTTAGAAATTTATCACCAATATCCATGTAATAGATCCATTTATTATCGGCGATAGTTGAAGCAAGTTTGCTTGCTTGGGCGTTCTTTTCGCGTCGCTCTGATGGTTTTTCATCGCGCGGGAAAATCGCAAGCAGTAAAATTTTCGTATGGGGCAGGTCTTTGCGTAAGGTTTTACATATAGCAATAATGCCTTCACCAATTTCATGTGCAGTGTTCTGGCCGGAATTGTTAGTTCCAATCATAAGAATAACCAACTTCGGTGAGATACCAGCTATTTCGCCGTTTTCCAGTCGCCAGAGGACATTTTGAGTCTGATCGCCGGCAAAGCCCATATTCAAAGCGTTGCGTTTTACATAATATGTTTCCCAAATTTCTTTGCCCTGATTCGGCCTATCCCAGAAATGCGTAATTGAATCGCCGATAAAGATAAGATCGACATTACCCTGCTTCACACGATCTATGATAGACTGGTGACGCGGCATCCAAAAAGTATTCCAACTCTGAGGAGACTGCGGCACAGGTGTTACAGCCGAATGGGCAGTAATCGTAATTTTATAGTTCTCGATTTTTTCGCTTTTGTTTTCGCAACCCCATATCGCCAGAACAATAACACATACGACAGAAAATGTAGAAACCAGATGCTTCATTTGGTACCTCAAATCATTCCCCATTAAGTTGGGCATCGCTTAATTCATTGAGCAAGGGTTCATTCCTGATAAATCTCTCGCAATTCTGAATAAAAATATCATAAGCACGTTTGAGAAAGTTGGGGCTTTCACCTGACCCTGAAATGTGCGGCGTAATGATAACATTTGGAAATCGCCTGATTGGGTGGTCGGCTGGAAGCGGATAATACCAGTGAGTATCCAGAGCAGCGCCGGCAATAGTCCCTTCCCGCAATGCTTTAAGCAGGGCTTGTTCCTGAACCAGAGGTCCGCGGGCGGGGTTCAGCAGGAAGGCATGTTTCGGAAGAGCTTTTAATTCCTGTTCGCCGACAATTCCTTCATTTCGTTTTGTAAGCGGCATCGTGAGTATGAGAAAATCCAATCCTGAAAGAAATTCCTGTTTCTGGTCGGGAGTGAAAGCTTTATCAGGCAATTTGCCTTCGGGATCGCCTGTGCCGGGAACAATATATACATTTTTCTGTCGGCCGATTGGCACGACATCCATAACACGGACAGTCATATTCAGCATTTTACAAAGACGGGCAGTTTGGCGACCAATTCCGCCATAACCCCAGATGCCGACTGTTTTACCGCCAATTTCATTCTGGAATTGCGCCGACGCAACGAAAAGGCCGTTCTCCTGATTGCGAATCATTCCTCGAAGGTCGCGTGCAAGATTTATCATCATCGCGATATTCCACTCGGCAATAGGCGCATCAAACACACCACGACCGTTGCACGCTCTTACTTTCTTTTTGACAAGGTCGAGGCCATATAATTGCGTATAGCCGGCGGAACAGACCTGAATAAGTTCAATTTTTTTCATCTCGGCAAAATTATCCGGAGGAAAAGCACAGAACAGAATGTTCGCATCTCGTATCAATTCAACGGGCAACGGACGCTTAGCTTCTTTGGCAAAATCGGTGCATTGAACTTCAAATTCGGAATTTGACTTAAGTTTTTTTAAACTTTCAGGGGTTGTCCACAAATCAATTAGAATTTTTTTCATTGTTTTCCTTTACATAAAGTTCGATTTTCCGGGAACAGCGTTCCATTCGCCTGAACCACGGACAAAGGGATATTTATTCTTGATATCATCAGTAAGACGTACACCCAGCCCCGGAACATTCGGCGGCAGAATATAACCATCTTTGAACCGATAACCTGGCGCGTAAATTTCAGTATGCAATGGCCCTGCCAGAGGCGCAAGTTCCAAAATAGCAACGTTGGGCGTGGCAAATGCCGCGTGAATATTTTCCATTGTGCCGGCGCCAGAACTCCACGAGTGGGTTGCGACACGTTTATTCTGTTGAGCGAACATATGGGCTACATCCACAAAAGCCCCCATGCCGATATACGAAGCATCGGGTTGAGCGATATCAAACGCGCCGGCTTTGGCGAATTGCCAGAATTCCTCACGGGTCGCCAGATTCTCGCCGCCGGCAACAGGAATTGCGGTATTGCGGCACAGTTCTGCATAACCGTCCAGGTCATTGTAATTAAGCGGTTCTTCAAAAAAGAAAATGTCATAAGGCTCTAATGCCCGTAAAACGGCTTTGGCGATTCCAACATCCCAGCCTGTGATGCGTTCATCGTGTACATTGCCCATATGGCCATCCATACAGATAATAAAATCTTTTCCTATCTGCTGACGAATGGTTTGAAGTTTTTCGCATTCCATCTCCACCCATGCCTGGGGAGTTCGACCAGTGAAGACCTTTTTATTAGCTGCATCATACCACCCGGCAGCAAACTTTGCGGCCCGAAATCCGGCCTTCTGGTATCGTTCTATTTTCTGAATCAAGCCCGACCAGGGATAGTTGGCAATAGAGCCGGTCGCATAACTTAAAAGTTTATCGTGTCTTCGACCGCCGAGAAGCTGATAAACCGGCTGCTTGTCCATCTTTCCCCGAAGGTCCCACAAAGCGCCTTCTATTCCCGCTAACACATTTACTCCGATTCCGGAACGCGCCCAGAAGTTAGCGCAGTGGTACATCCTGTCCCAAAGTCGGCGAGGCTGAATATCATCGTCCTGCAAACCCAGCAGAACAGGCTTGAAAAATTCGACTATTTCCGGAACAATTTCGGGAGCGTGGTAGCCGGTATAGGTTTCTCCAATACCTATCAGTTCCGTATCGGTGTGAATTTCTATAAATGCCGCGGAGCGAAGTTTGCGGAATACAAGCAGCGACGGGTCGTTGGTTAAAGGGCCTGTCAGCAAAACAGTTTTAACATCGGTTATTTTCATTTTATCTTCTCATCACTTTCAAAAAAATTATATCAGGATATTTTCAATTTTACATAACCAATACCGCTGCCGGCAGGTTGAATGCACCAGAACGCTACCAGCACAGTATTGTCAGGCAAAACAGTAACCGACGGTTCGCCGAAAGCAAAATCCGTCCAGTTAGTGCTCTTTCCGGATGACGCGTTTTGGGTCGCAATGCCGGCATCCCAGACAATATCGTTTGCCAGTACGCCGAAGTTATCGACCGTTGGTTTTGCCACTGCCAGCCAAACACCGGGTTTGCCGTGGCGGCGCTGATTGTACACAAATAGAACTTTGCCGTCCGCCAATGGCGCCAAACCTGCCGATTGTCCCATAATGGTCGTCGAGAGAGTCGGACTCCAGGTTGTTCCATTGTCCTGCGACATCGCATAAGCATTTGGGTAATCGTTTCCCTGGCCGCGGTGAAGATGCCAGGCTGTGGCCAGTAATTTGCCATCGGATAATTCGGTTACCCATGCCTCGGCGACATAGGCGTTGTCTTCTTTAACGCGAATAGCAGACGTGTGCCGCCAGGTTTTGCTTTCATCGTCGCTTATCATCAATACGACATGCTGAAGATCAACCTTGAGGCTGGGGTCAAACGTGTTGTGCGGAGAATACGGCGCAACCCATCTGCCAGTGCGAGTAATGCACAGAGGAGCTGGCGATTCGACCGCACCTGGCAACGGCGTTTTCAACGGCTGCGGCTCCGACCACGTATGGCCATCGTCTTTGGAACGCGACCATATCATTTCATTTGGTAAAATACCAAGTGTTTCCTGACACCAGAAAGATTCGTTTTTTTTAGTTCGAGGTGTGCGCGAGCCAAAAAGAAACAAATCGCCATTCTGGGCTCGGCTGATTGAATTATTGATTGAGTAGCAGTCGCGTAAATGAGGCCAAATCGGCCCGGAGACTTTCCAGCTAATTCCCGCATCAGACGATATGGCCTGATATGGAGTAAAATCATTCATACCCAATCCGGATTGCAGCATAAAATTGCACAGAACCTCGCCTGTTAGCGTCACCGCACAGCGAGAAGTACAGGCTATAGGACTACGATCTTCCTCTGAATTTCGATAGATAAATCCCTTGTTTAAAATTTTATACGCCATATTTATTCCTTGTTAATATTTTTTATTTTTTCGCTATTGTCCAATTTAAAAGGATTTCCATGCCTCGCTGATACCATTCATCGCCGCAGGTGTGATGCGGGTCGGGCGTACAAAATAAATCAACATACGTTCTATCAAAACCGCGTTTCTGATTTTCCTTATTTAAATCAAGGAAGAACTGACAGCAATTTAATGTGTTGGCTCGCTCGTCATGACTGCCGATGGCCATAAAAATTTTCTTGCCTGCCAACTTCTCGGCAAAAAGCGAGAGGCGAAGGTCGGCGACTTCTTTTAAATTCCGCTGTTCATTGAATTCGCTCAAATCCCGCCAGTCGGTTACCGGAGCGAAACCGCCGCCGATGTTGAGTTGCTCGTCGGCCGCCATAAGCCGAAATGCCAGATAGGCAAACCGAGAAATACCGGTTACCACAATTCGACCTGGTCTTGCCCATTTCCGGTCGATGCAGACTTTCAGCACCGCTTTGGCTTCATTTATAAAGGTCTGAAAGGGGTCTTTGCCTGATAAAAATTCATCACGCATCATTTCAATAGCAACATTATACTTACTTGCTGAAGTACGAAGTTTTAAAGCGTTGTCGGCGACTATTTCAAAGGAAATCGGAAAACTAACAACTCTATGGCCATGCTCCCAAAAAAACTTTGCGGGCTGATCGTTAGGAGGAATAAGGTGCGTACTCTGGCCGCCGATTGTCAGAAGAAGAACCGGGTCGGAATCCAAATGGCTCGCATTCGGCGATGCTATCATCGCGGTTATTTCCCGATTGCCAACCGGAACTATAAACTCCTGGCAATGGAGACCTCTTTCGATAAGCGACGCGTATTCTTCAGTCATTGATTCTTTTCCTGTCCAGACAACCATATTTCAATTCACAACTATATTGCCAAAAAGCTTAATGGCATTCTCGCGAAATATTTTGCGTTTGTCCGCTTCTGAAATGTCGGCAAATTCTATTCTCATACGCTGCATCGGCGTGAAATACAGCGGAGTGTCCGAACCAAAAAGTATCTTGTCCGCTCCAATACGTTTAACGGTCATTTCCAGTACATTGGGCAAAATGTTCATAGCGCTGGAAGTATCCAAATAGACGTTTCCGCACCGCGACATCTCAACCGCTTTGGCGTGAAGGGTTCTATCGTCGTCCGGCGAGTTGCCCAGATGCGCCAATATCAGTTTTACATTCGGAAAATTGTCGGCAAATGGAACAAAATCTTCCGGCAAAGATTGCGCATCGCCGCTATGCGTCAAAACAATAAGATTATGTTCTGCGGCAAAACCAAAAAGCTCTTGGCCATATTCCTTAATATCGTAGATGTGCGCTACGGGATGTATTTTTATGCCGACCGCTTTTGTATTTTTAAACATTTCCACAGCCTGCTCATAACTTCTTTTTTCAAGGGGATTGACAACCACCCATTGCAGCAATTCGCTATTTTCAGACACAACTTTAGCGGCCGATATATTTCCTCCAAGAACATCGGCTTGTCCAAAGGGAAAAAGCGACTCCATTGGAGAAACAATGATTTTGGCGATATTGCATCGGCGTATAATACTGACAACTTCCTCCGGCATAGCAGAGCCGAAAGGCCTTATTATGTCTTTGCCCGCAGGACAATTTACGCCAAAATGTCCATGAATATCTATCGCAGGCAAAGAAAAAACGCCATTATAACCTTTCATTTTTTATTCCTGCTATCTTCATCATTATAACCCAAATAATATTATTTAGGATAAACTAATTCTGGATAATTTTTTTGCATCCATTCGCGCAATGCGGCAATGCTCTGGTCGCTCCAGCCGAGATATGGCGCACGGCAGCGTTGATGTGCCTTTAAACAGCCGGAGGCGACTGCCATAGCTTTGTCAACAACAGGGTCTGCGTCGCCCTGGCCGAGTTGGCCGATTAGCACGCCGAGCTGAACAAAGAATTTGGCGAGGAATTTTTGCATCCGCATCGCTTCATCCCACTTGCCTGCCGCGGCAACGGCATAAAACTTTTGCATATAGGCCGGATTCGTTCCGATAATAGAACTGTAACTTCCCCTTGCACCGAGCTGCATCGCCGAGGCAAGAAAATGTTCCGCGACAAAGTAAGACAGCATCGGCGTAGCGAGAATATCGCTCTGCAAACTTCCAAAATTGGTACCGGCAAACGTGTACTTCACGCCAACAAGCGAAGGACATACCTCAAGAATTTTTAGATAATCGCCGGCGTGCAAAAATCTCTTGCATCTGGGAATATTGTAATGAACAATCGGCATATCCGGGCATGCCTTGTAAAGGTCTTTAAAAAATTGCAGCACTTCGCGGTCGTTAAGCTCCATCCAGTACGGCAGGACAATCTGGGCGGCACCGACCTGTTTTTTTGAAGCCGCATATTCAAATAAACGCAGTGTCTTGTGAGTGGCATCGCTGCAGCAGCCTATCTGCAAAGGTATGCCCGCATCGCCGCACAACTGCGTCTGAATATCCACCATCAATTTGAATTCGTCAAAATCGATGGCGTAAAATTCGCCGGTCGAGCCGGTTGTATAAATGCCATGCGGCTTATGTTTAATCATCTGCTGAACGCCCACTGCGTATGAATCAGAATCGAAACGAAACTTCTCGTCCCAGCACATAACACAGCCTGCCCATATTCCATAAATATTTTTTGCGTCTAATCGTGTCATCTTTTTTTTCCGGTAAAAGTTAGTAATTATTGATTAGGAGTAATTTTATTGCTTCTGCGTAAATACCAATACGTCGTCAGCCAGCAGCATTGTTCTTCGACCCAGAAAACATCGCGATAATCAGATTTATCAACGTGCATTCTTTCAAGAACGCCGTCGTCAAAACTTAAGCCTCTTTTGACATGATAAAAATCGCTGCGGCTTTTTATCGTTGAAATATATTCGATCATATATTTGACTAAAGCATCATCCTTGCAAAATTCGTGAGCATGCGAAAGGTATTTAGCGGTAAAAAGTCTAAGATTAAAAATAGGGTCAAGATCATTGCCTGCGGCGCCGCGATTGCCTGCTTCAATCATTGCGGGAATGTATGCTTGAATACAGTTATGGCAAAAAACTTTCAGGCTCGGATTGATTTTAGCGATGCGAGACATTGCTTCGATAACGATTCCGGAGGTATTCGGGTTGAAGTTTTCGCCATTGTAAGCCCCTTCTCTTGTAACCAGTTCTTTTTCAGCGCGTGAAAAGATGTAATCAAAACCGTCGAGATATTTTTTTCGCGGAGCAAGACTATATGCCAGTTGGAACAAATAAAGAAAATACGATTGAGCGAGAGTATGGACGCGATCCCACCAGACTGTCGTGCCCATAAAGCTGGTTGTATAATTATGGTCGAGCCACCAATCCGCGAAAGAAAGGAGCATTTCAGCGAGAAAGGCTCTTTCCTGCCGGTCAGCAAGTTCATTATAATATTTTTCCAAACCGAAAGTAATATCAGAATACTGGTCAACACTTGTTTCGCACATTTCAGGAATAAGATTCATACCGGCATAAGGTTTCGGAAGCCAGCCTTTTCCATAGCGATGAGTCTTTGCGGCAGTTTCCCACAACTGGTGAGTTGTATGCACTATTTTTTTCGCATAACCTAAAACTTTCTCATCCCTGGTAACAGCATATTTATCAACCAGTCCGTCGAGATATTTTCCGCTGCACTGGTGGCAATTTTCAAAATTCATCGCGAGATTTTTATATTCCCTCGGCATACAGGCGTTTTCCCACCAGCCGCCAATACCCAACTGACGGTCCGGCACATCTTCCGGCCGCAAAGGTTTCATAGTTAGCCCATTTACACCGCTGATGATAAGGCCGGATTGGTCACGAAAAATGGTTTCGATGACCTGCTGAACGGTTTTTTCTATTTGAGCCAAACTATCACCATACGAAACAGGAGGGAAATCCAATTTACATACATCTATTGTTGTTTTCATTTTTTTTCCTTATACAAGTTCAACGGTTTATTTTAAACAATTCATCGTAAACTGCCCGAATGTTTGTTTCAAGCTTGCCGATATCATCAGGCGTATTTGCAATGGCAAATATTACAAATTCGGTGTTTGCATTGCCCGCATCCTCAACAGCCTGCCTGAACACAGTCCGCACATCCTCGGAATCAACATTGGCAAAATCAAAATGCTCAGGATGAAACGTTAATTGGATTAGTGTATCTGGCAAACTTTGTCTTAGTGTCTTCACATATTCCGGTAAAAGACGCGTTTGCATTGTAGTAATATTTTTGCGAAGCGGGTGGCTCTTCCAATTCGGATAGAGATGCCGGGAAGGTCCGCAGGAATGAAGATTACACAGAGTGTCATCCGAAGCGGCATAAAATTTTCGGAAATGTTCGAGTAACTTCACGTCCCAAACAATGCTGTATTTCTCATATAGTCCCGGAGAGAGCATGCAGGCGTAGTCCCCTCCGAATCCCACGACGCACTCGGGTTTTCCACCGCACAGAGCCTGCATGGAATTACCTAAGGAGCTACTGATCTCAAAGAATTTGTCCATCAGAGCCGCGGCAAGTTCATTATCGCTGGCAAGTATCATCATAAATTCATCTGCGCCGAAAAGGTGGGGTCCCATGTCAATGAATGACATGTAGCTTGTGAATCTTGCTGGTTTTCGGTCGGCTGGCTGATTCCATGTGCCTCCGGCAATATTTCCGGGCGGGTTGTCCGGAAATGCCTCGTACCACCTCTGGCGTGATTGCAGCATCTGTATGAATGCGGGTTGTACATACCAATTCGGTACTGAAATTCTGCTCACATCTGAAACGGATTTAACCCAGCTCAGAATTCTACGATTGCTTGGCCAATAGCAGCCATTCCACTTATCCCACACAGGTTCCGGCCCACCAAGGGCCATCGAAAGCATGTCAAAATCACCAAGCCGGTTCCAGCTCCATCGCGGATCTTCCGTACCGCATGGCCGCACTGGAATAGCAGAGCTAAATTCAGAATTGAATTCATCGACCAGCTTCAGAATGTCTGAATTCAAGGCATCCAGTTCGCATTTAATCTGATATTCCAATTTGCGGGCTTCGTCAGCTTGAACTTTCAACTCGGCAGTACTTGCCAAAGGATCAGGGTTAATTCGCGGCATCCATACTGGATCGAAAATAACTCGTGCCGTAATGGCGTTCTTGCGAAGTAAACAGCCGACGTTTTTCTTCAAATCTTCAT
>Ga0154459_1153_pt1 | contig 11593 bp, 10 predicted proteins | sample RifGroC2_FD_105652 | JGI IMG/M metagenome (GOLD analysis project Ga0154459, IMG submission 105652) | Planctomycetes bacterium GWC2_45_44 | reverse complement strand
CAGAACCAATTCGCATCCGCCTTTGGCGGCGGTGGCCATCAGTTCCTTTGCCTTATCGACAAACTCATTTTCGCAAAGGCTGTTGCCGACCGTCATACCTTTGGCTTTGGCGAAGGTATAAGCCATAGCACCGCCGATGATTATTTTATCGACTTTTTTCATAAGATTTTCAATTACCTTGATTTTGTCGGAAACTTTCGCTCCGCCGAGTATTGCGACGAAAGGTTTTTTCGGATTATTCAGCGTCTCGCCGAGGAATTTCAATTCCTTTTCAACGAGGAAACCTGTAACCCGGTCTTTGCCCTTCATCATATCCGGCACGGTGAACATCGAAGCGTTGTCGCGGTGAGCGGTACCAAAAGCATCGTCAACATAAACATCGCCGAGTTCAGCCAACTGTTTTGCGAAGTCGTCTTTAGCTTTTCGCAGTGCGGGGTCTTCGGCGGCCTTTTTATCTTTTATTTCTTCGGCTTTATAGAATCTGACGTTTTCGAGCAGGAGTACCTGGCCGGGTTTCAGACCGGCGGCCTTTGCTTTTACATCCGCGCCGATGCAGTCATTGGCAAAGATTACGTCTGTGCCGAGATGTTCGGATAGTTTTTTGGCAACGGGAGCGAGCGAAAATTTAGCGACCTTTTCGCCGTCCGGTCTGCCAAGATGGCTCATCAAAATGACCGAGCCGCCTTTTTCAATGATTGTTTTAATTGTCGGCAGAGCGGCGACGATTCTCTTATCGTTGGTGATAACGCCGTTGTCGTCTAACGGCACATTAAAATCAACCCGCATCAAAACTTTTTTACCTTTTACGTTAATATCCGCTACTGTTTTCTTTGCCATTGTGGCTCCATCCGCTATTGGGTTATAGTTTAAAAATAAGGCGAGCCAATGTTTGAAGCTGACTCGCCTTAACAATTTGCTTATAAGCCTTTATTTGGCCATCTTTTTGAGCAGGTCGATAGTGCGGTTTGAATAACCCCACTCGTTGTCATACCAGCTCACAAGTTTGAAGAAATTCTTGTTCAATTCAACGCAGGAACCCGCGTCAAAAATAGATGAACGTTTGTCGTGAATAAAATCACTCGAAACTACTTCTTCTTCTGTATAGCCGAGAATATCTTTAAGATAAGTCTCGCTGGCTTTCTTCATCGCGGCCTTGATATCGGCAAGCGACGTTTCCTTGACTGTTTTGAATGTAAGGTCAACAACTGAAACTGTCGGCACCGGAACGCGGAAAGCCATACCTGTCAGCTTGCCCTTTACTTCCGGCAAAACCAAACCAACAGCCTTTGCTGCGCCTGTTGAAGATGGGATAATGTTTTGTGCTGCTGTGCGTCCGCCTTTCCAATCCTTCTTTGATGGGCCATCGACAGTTTTCTGTGTCGCTGTATAAGCGTGAACGGTTGTCATAATTCCCTCCGCAAGACCGAAGCCTTCCTTGAGCAGAACATGAACAACCGGAGCAAGACAGTTTGTCGTGCAGGATGCGTTCGATACGATATTGTGTTTCGCGCCGTCATACTTATCGTCGTTGACGCCCATTACAACGGTGATGTCTTCGCCTTTCGCCGGTGCGGTAATAATAACTTTCTTTGCGCCGGCGGTAATATGTCCCTGTGCCTTTTCCGCGGCAGTGAACAGGCCTGTTGATTCAATTACAATCTGCACGCCAAGTTTTGCCCAGGGCAACTCGGCAGGAGTCTTTGCGCTGACAACGAGAACGTCTTTGCCGTTCACTACCAGCACATCGTCATCAGCCTTGTCCGGCGAGGACTTTTTCGAGCCGACTGTGCCGTTGAACTTACCCTGTGTGGAATCATATTTCAGCAGATAAGCCAGATTATCAGCCGGTACGATATCACCGACCGCTACAACATCAAATTCTTTGCCAAGCAGACCCTGCTCTACCAGAGCACGGAAAACAAGTCGGCCGATTCGGCCAAAACCATTAATCGCTATCTTTGTTGCCATTCAAAAACTCCTTTAAAATAAGGTTAAATCTGTATTGGTTAAACCGTCTATACAGAGAATCCGCATTGTTTTCTCTGTACATCGGAGGGGGGATTGTATTTGGGGCAAATTACGATGTCAAGCGGAAAAAGCCCGCCTGTAATTATTTCAAATATTTTTTAAAAAAACTCTTGAAACTCCTGATAGGTTCTGGTATAAGCAGTAACTTAATATGGTTTTAAGAGTTTCTGGATACTCTTATTCTTTTTTTTACAAAATAGCGTAATTATGGTTGTGACACAAAAGTTTTTTTGTTTTCAGATAGAAAAATATTAGAAACATTGAACACCCAGTTACAAATTATAGTACAATAGTATAGAGACCTCTATTTGTTATATAGGTCTTTGTACTGTTACTTTTGGTTATGCTCCTCCGGTTATATAAGTACTGTTTTCTAACGAAAAAAACAAAACGTGTCCGAAACTAAAATAAATAATTTATTTTTGGAGGACAAAAAATGAAAATCAGCAGATCAACTGGTTATGCACTCGTAGCTGTAGGCTATGTAGCGCAGCATTACAGAGACGGCGCGGTGCTTGCATCACGCGTCTCAAAGCAATACGGCATTCCGCTGGAGTATCTGCTAAAGATATTACAGCAGCTTGTCAGAGCGAATGTTCTGCGCAGCAAGAGAGGCCCAAGAGGCGGATTCTTCCTTGCCCGCCCGGCAGAAGGCATCACACTGCTCGAAATCATCGAAGCGGTTGACGGCCCGCTGTTCAGCCATCTCCAGCTTGCCGAGCAGACGAACAACGAACCTTTCAGCCTGAAAATGGAAAAGGTTTGCAGAACCGCCACAGAAAAAGTGCGGGACATCTTCTCCCAGGCTAAGCTGTCCGAAATAATGGGTGAATAGCCGTCAGCTCTGAAAATGGAAATAACGGATTTTCAGAAGCTAATAGCCGATAAGTATCTTCATCGCGACAAAGAACGCGGAACCGCAAAGACTTTTATGTGGTTCACTGAAGAGGTCGGCGAGCTTGCAACCGTTTTAGCGGCGGAAACCGTCAGTCAGCAGGAAAAAGAAGCTGAATTTGCCGATGTGTTCGCCTGGCTTTGTACGCTGGCCAACATAAACGATGTGGACATCGAAAAGGCGTGTTTGGATAAGTACAAACACAGCAGCCCGAAAGGGTTTAAATAAGCAACAAAAAAGCCTCCGTTTTGCGGAGGCTTTTTTTATTTCACAACATACGACGATATTGATATAATGGCATAGTCGATTGTTAATCTACATTAAAAAGGCTTGTCGGATTGCAGGACGCTATGGCGGCTAAAATTAACAACATCATTCGGTTTTCATCGCTTTTCACGCCCAAGCACGTTATCTGTCAAACAAAAATCACCGAGCGCGACGAGTTGCTGCTCGAAATGCTCCGCAAACTCGCGCTCGTTGTCGGCATCGGCGACGCGGAGGACGCGTATCAATCCCTCTTGCAGCGCGAAAACGAAATCCCCACCGTCGTTGGCCCCGGAATCGCTATGCCGCACGTTCGCCTGTCTTCGATAAATCGCATTATCGTCGGCGTAGCAACATCGCAGGCCGGCATCAAATACGCCCCAAACATAAATCAGCCGGTCAAACTGATTATTATGACCCTCGCTCCGAAAATCGCTCCCGGCGCTTATCTCCAGGCGATGAGTTCGTTGGCGAAAATCTGCCAGTACCCTGCCACCGCTGACAATGTTGCCCGGCTCGACAACGCACAAAAGGTCTGGGAGTTTTTCGACCAGGACGGTATGACGCTCGAGGAACACCTCAAGGCCTCCGATATAATGGGGCCGGTTACCGTCAAATTGCAGGAACACGATACGCTCGAAAGGGCAATCGACCTTTTCGTACGCCACCAGATAAGAGACGTTCCCGTAATCGACAAAGATGGCGACCTCATCGGCGTTGTTTCCACACACGAACTGCTCAAGGTCTGTCTGCCGGATTATATTCTCTGGATAGAAGACCTTATGCCGATTATCAATTTCGAACCCTTTGCGGAGATTCTGCGAAAGGAAAGCAAAACCTGGCTCACCGAGATAATGACGATGGACTACGCGACTGTTATAGAAGATGCACCCGCCGCGCAGGTCGCCAAGGAATTCGCCAAACAAAAAGTTGACCATGTGTATGTTTTAAGAGAAAAAAAACTCGTCGGCGTTGTTTCGCTGGCTATGTTCCTGAACAAAATTCTGCGGGAGTAAAACCCTTGCCGGAAAACACAGCAAAACATACTTCTATTAGAATGCTGATTATGCTGGCCGTCAGCGCCTCGGTCGGCCTGCTCACTCACCTGCTCAAACTCAACAATCAGCAGGTAATCGCCTCGGCGATTTTCGTTATGATAGTAATGGCAACTCTGCTTTTCTGGAACTTCCGGCTCGCTATCGCGTTCATCGGCATAGGCGTTCTGATGGGAACAAACACGCTCGATTTGCCGACCTTCATCGTCGAATGCAAAATAGACGTAATTCTGTTTCTCGTCGGAATGATGGTAACTGTCGGCGTTTTGAGAGACCTCGGCCTGTTCACATGGATTATCCAGAGCGTCATAAAAACACCAAAAATGACCGGCAGGCTATTCGTAATTATGCTCATTTTCCTTAGCGCGATAATGTCCTGCATTGTTGACGAAGTTACCTCGATTGTTTTTATGGCAACACTGGTCTTTCAGGTCTGCGATGCGCTGAAAATCTCGCCGATGCCGTTTTTGATAATTTCCGTTATGGCAACAAACGTCGGCTCAAGCGGAACTATGCTCGGAAATCCCGTCGGCATTGTAATCGGCCAGAACATCACTCCTCCGTTGAGCTTCGTTGACTTTGTCGTCTGGTCGTTCCCGATTATGATTATCACGCTGACCGTTACGATGTTTATTCTCCTGTGGTGGTATCGCAAAGAAATCGAGCATCTCTCCGAAAGGCTCTCCGAAAGACGCGAAATGGGTATGGGCCTCGGCCCATTGATAAACGTGCCTTATAAAACAGGACTTGCGATTCTTGTCGGTATGATTTCGTTTATCGGCCTGCATCACTGGCTCGAAATCAAGCTCGGCCTTGCGCCGAATACCGTACTCATTGTCGCTCCGCTGGTAATCGCGGGCGTTTTAATGGTCTTTCGGCAGGAACGCGCAAGGCACTATATCGAGGCCGATGTCGAATGGTGGACGCTTTTGTTCTTTATGATGCTGTTCGCCGTCGCCGGCTCACTCCAGCATACTCGCGTTACCGAAGAAATCGCCAACCATTTTCAAAACGCATTCGGCAGCAGACCCGCCCTGCTTATGCCGATAATTATTGCGCTTTCAGCCGCAGGTTCTGCCCTCGTTGACAATGTAGTTTATGTCGCCGCATTTGTTCCAGTCGTTGACAAACTCGGCCAAACGCCTTTGGTCTGGGCCTTGCTTCAGGGTGTCTGCCTCGGCGGAAATATCACGATGATTGGCTCGACCGCCAACATTGTCGCGCTCGGTATGGCTGAAAAGCGGTATCGCACTTCGATAAAATTCTTTGACTGGCTCAAGGTCGGCCTTGTAGTCGGCATAACTTCCTGCCTCGTTGCCTGGGGTTGTTTGATGATGACATCTAAATATATGCCCACTAAACAGCAAAGACTTCAAACCGCTCAATCGCACCTGAAACCAGCCGCTGTCCACGATTCAAATACTATTCGATGATTTTAGTTTTTCACGTTGTTATAATCCTGCCGGTAACGGCATCGTTTTCGATAATAAAATCTACGGCCTGCAAAACTTTTCCCACGTTTGCTATTGTGTCCGCAGGAAGATTAGCCGGTGGTCTTACATCGATTTTTTTCGGCCAATGAATTATGCCGGGCGAGACTGCATTTACTGTGATGTTTGACGCGAGTTCCTTGGCTAAAATTTTCGTCGCGTTTTCCAGAGCAGCCTTCGATGCCGAGTACACGACAAAGCCAGGCTGATATTTTTCGACAATCGCATCGGTGATATTTATTATTTTAGCTTTTCTCCTGCCGACAAGTTTGGCGAATTTTTGAATCATCGCAAAGCTTGCGGAGAAATTAACCGCGAAAGTTTTGGCGATATATACCTCCCTGATATCGCCGAACCGTTTTTTGTCAAAAACCGCCGCGGCGTTTATCAGCACTTCAGGCGCAGGTATGCCGGGTAAATCCTTAATTTTCCTAAAAATCTTTCCAACAAAGTAATGTTTTGCTAAATCCGCCTCCAGAAAGAACACCTTTTTGGTAATACTTAGAAGTTTTTTGTGAACTATCCACGTTTTTTCGACATTTTTGTGATAAATGCAGATGCAATTTGCGCCCTTAGCCGCCAAATGAAAGGCTATTTGCGATGTGAGTTTGCCGGTTATGCCGGTAATTATTACAGTTTTACCTTTAATGTCCATAAAGCCGGAGAATAGCAGAAATTTGCGAAAATTAAAACATTTTTTCTCTAAATTCCGCGGTGGCCGCTGTAGTTTATTATATCGCTGATTACGTTCCAGCCTGCAAACGCCCTGTCAACAAGCCCCATATTTTGGAGAACTTCATTGAGCGTATTCAATGCCGCTACTGATTCAAAATTTTCTTCGAGCTGATGTTTGGTTGTTTTCAGAGCTTCGATAAAATTGCCTCTGCTGCAATACAGCAGCGACGTTTTATAATGCAGTGTAAGCAGCTCGGCTGAAATTCTGTCGTTGGCATCGAGGTATTTCAACGCTTTGGTTTTCTCTTCCTTTTCGACATAGCAAATGACCAATCTGCTCATCGCTCTGTAATGGGTCGGGTTTTTCTTTATGATGTCCCTGAAACAACCGGCAGCATCGTCATAAAGTCCCGCTCTCATATAAAGCAGTCCCAGAGCGTATAACAGCGACTGGTTTTCGGGAGTCTTTTGGCATTGCTCCTTGAGATTTTCAAACATTATATTGTAAATGTTCAGACTTTCTTCGCCGTCTAATGTTTTTATTCCGCTTGCGACGCAAAATCGAAGTTTTGCCGCCTCGGCGAAAAGTATTCCGCTGTTCTGCTGAATCGTAGCTCCCAAAAGCAGCGTGCTGTAAGCGGCGGCGGTGTCCGACAATCTTTTCTGCGCTGATGCCAAACCATAATAAGCATCGACAATTTCATCATTGATAGCGGCGGCCTTATTAAATAACTCCGCGGCAACCGACAAATTTTCCTGCGACAGATGAATTGCGCCGAGCTTTACAAACCCCTGCAACAGGTTCGGCTGCAGTCTGACGGCCTTTTCGTATTGAACGACGGCCTCGGTAGTATCGCCCTGCTCGGACATAATATCGCCGAGCTGTAAATACAATTCGGCGGAGTTGGGCATTTGTTCAAGCAGACCGTTTATGTGTTCGACGGCCTGGGCATATCCGCCGTATTCGACCATTTCCTTTATTTTTTCTTCCTCCGGCGATGTGCAGAAATTGTCGGGATGAATCAGTATTGCGCTGTTAAAAGCGTCAAGCGCGGCCTGATTATTTCCGTTGAGCATAAACAAATGGCCTAAAAGTACGAGCGTCTCAATATCATCTGGATATTCGTGCCTGTGCTGATGATATTCCTTAATCGCTTTTTCGAGCTGGCCGTTTTTGAAATATATCGCGGCAAGTCGAAGTCGCGGAAGTTCGAGATAATTTTTGAATTTCAGGCAGTCCTGATAAAACTCGACAGCCTGTTCCTCGTGGCCGAGGCGTTCGTAACAATGACCAAGCGTATAAAGCGCTATTGTATTGTTTGGCTGTTTTAGATAAACGCTTTGCAGATTTTCCAGAGCGTCTGTCAGATTTGAATTTTCTAAGCATATCGCCGCGGCAGCCATTCTGCCGATGACGCAATTTGGTCTTTCGAGCAGATACTGATTTGTTTTTTCCTCCGCGATATCGAAACTCGCCAATGACACCAGATTGAGTATCTCATCAATCGGCTCAAAATCCGGATTGTTTTTGATTATAATGTCAATCCAATGCCAAACCAGGCCGGCGGTGTTGACGGCGATACCTCTGCCGAGAATCTCAAGAAGCTTAGACATAATTCTAAAAACCTTAAAATATAGTATAAAAACACAGAATTTCAGTGATTTTATCGACTATAAATGCGGCTGTCTTAATGGGATTAAGCCTCAAAATCGCAGTTTTTGCTTAAAAATCGCAAATTTTTACGAGTTTCATAACGACTTTAACGACTTTTGATTCGATAGCCTGGCCGCTCGGATGCCAACAAATTGCTATTGCAAAAGATTTGAATTGCGCTATAATACTGCGTTTTCCGTACCCCCGATGGGGAAAACCCTGAAATTTCGAGTAAAACGAGCAAAATCAGAGCAATTATATTAGGAGCATAATACGATGACAACTATAACCGAGCCGCAAGTGAACCTTTTCGAGGCACAGGCATTTACGCCTGATGATATTCAGCAAGTGGCGGACTACGTCAATTCTAGCGAACGAAACAAACTGGCCTTTGCTGAACAAATCGAACAGCAGCTTGCAGGCGGGTCCAAAAAATACCTCGGCATAGGGGCAGCTCTGGCGATAATCGGCAAATACGCCAAGGCAGTTGAAATGCTCAATAAGGCAGGCGACAGCAAGGAAAAATATCTCGAATTGGCTTATTGCCTTCGCAAGCTGGGCGAATATGACAAGGCGATTGAGGCGTTTGACAAGGCCGGCAAGGCCGGAGTCGATGCGCTGCAGGTCAACTGCGGCAAGGCTTCGGTTTATCGCGTGAAGAAAGATTACGAACAGGCCGCCAAAACGCTAAAGGCCTGTGAAAAATATCATAAAGTCAGCGCATTGTATCACTATACGCTGGCTCGGTATCAGCAGGATATTTGCGATTACGACGAGGCTATCGAAAATTATCAGGTGGCCGAAGATATCGACCCAACATATATAAAGGCGCTGTTCCACCTGGCGTTCGTTCTGGATATAAGGGGCGATGAAGAAGCGGCGATGGACTACTACAAGCAGTTGGCAAACGGAAAACCTGCTTATGTCAACGCCCTGCTCAATTTAGCGGTGCTTTATGAAGACGCGGGCGATTACAGCAAGGCGATAAACTGCGTTGCCAGAGTTCTTAAAACTCATCCGAATCACCAAAGAGCTCTTCTGTTCAAGAAAGACATCGAAAGCTCGCAAACGATGCTTTACGATGAGGAAATTGAAAAGTCCAAAGACCAGCGGAACAGGATTCTCGAAACGCCTATTTCCGATTTTGAACTTTCGGTAAGAAGCAGAAACTGCCTTAAGAAAATGAATATCAACACGCTGGGCGATTTGTTGAGAATTACCGAGACAGAGCTTTTGGCGTATAAGAACTTCGGCGAAACTTCGCTTAACGAAATCAGGCACATGCTCGAAACAAAAAATCTTCGGCTCGGAATGGGAGCCGACGGCAAACTGATTTCTCTTCCTCTTGGCGATGTCGAGGAGACTAAAACCGAGGTTGACCCTGACGTTCTGGACAGGCCTCTTGCAGAATTTGAAATGAGCGTAAGAGCGAGAAACGGCCTTGACAATATCGGCGTAAAAACCATCGGCGACATTGCCGCAAAGACGGAAGATGAACTGCTCGGCATAAAAAATTTCGGGGCAACGAGCTTAAGCGAAATCAAACAGATTCTCGAAAGTCTCGGACTGGGTTTTCGCAAACTTGATTAATATGAAAAGCGGCAATTCGGTTATTAGCTATTCGTCATCGGCTTGTCGCAAATATGCATGGTGCGTCTTTTACGCGCTGTCCGCTGTTATGTTTCTGGTTGGCTGCGATTCAAACGAACTCAACGGTCAGGTTGCGGTCAGACAAAGCCCCGACCCGTACATCGTAAGAGTTCTGTTAGACGACCATATCGCCGGAGCGGACTTTCACGTCGGCAGTCAATATAAAATCATCAATCCGCAATCGTTGGAGGTCTTTGATGTCGAAAAAACCAGCGGCAAAATCAATATATCCCCCGCCGACCAGGGCATCAAAATAGGCGAGCAGATTTTCGCCACGAGCCGATTACTCATACAGCCCCCCGATAATCTGCCGTTCTCAATCAACGGACAGGCATACCGAGGTAATCTTGAATTAATATCAGACGGCAACGGTCTGATGGCAATAAACAACGTTTCTATCGAAACCTATCTGGCAGGCGTTGTCGGCGCAGAAATGCCCAGCTACTGGGAAGACGAAGCGTTAAAAGCGCAGGCCATCGCGGCCAGAACATATTGCCTTTATATCAAAAACAGATTCGGCAAAAATCGCCTCTGGGACGTAAAAACCACACAGGCAAATCAGGTTTATCGCGGAATCTCCGCGGAAACCGTGCGAACGGTAAATGCCGTAAATAGCACGTTTGGAATGGTTTTATGCAGAGAGAGCGAATCAGGCGAATGTCAGGAGTTTCCCGCTTATTACTGTTCAATCTGCGGCGGACATACCGAAAATACCAAAAATGTATTCGGCGATTCGGCCGTCGCGATGCCCGGCGTGTCGTGTCAGTTTTGCAGAGAGATGACAAGGCCGAGTTTGTTTTATTGGCCGATGGCTAAGTTCAGCAAAAAAACCGTCAGCGACAGAATTCTCGACAGATACCCGCATTTGAGAGATTTGGAAAAAATCGAAAAAATACAAGTCGCCGACGAAAGCGTCTATGACAATAACGACTTCAAAAGAATCACCAGAGTAATGCTGACAGGCTCAAACGGCAAAACTTCATACCTGCGAGGCGAGGATATGCGGCTGGCAATCGACCCGACCGGTATGAAAATCCAAAGCACAAGCTGCACAATTATCAGTATGGAAAAGGAATTTTTGTTCGTGGCAGGTCGCGGCTTCGGACACGGCGCAGGCCTGTGCCAGTATGGTACGAGGGAGATGGCAAGACAGGGCAAAAACGCCCAGCAGATTTTGAGCTTCTACTTCCCCGCCAGCAGAGTAAAAATTCTTTATTAGCCCGCGCCGTTTTATGTCATTGCGAGGAGTCCCGCTTCGAAACAACGTGGCAATCCACTGTGTCATTCCTGCGACCTGTGGTGAGCGTAGTCGAACCAAAGCAGGAATCAACACATTTATTCCCCTCTGCGCAAAAAAGGTCATTTCGACGCGCAGCGAAGAATTATTTTTATGACAATGTTTCCAATTTTTATCGCGTGTTTAAAGGACATTACCAAATATCACCGAAGCTTTACCATAAAGAACACACGCCCATGGGATAATCATTATTTTCTACTCGCTGGAATTTGTGCGGCCAGATTACAGGAAAAGTTCTCATTTTCTTCGGATACTTATCCCTAACAGTCCGATGATTATTTCATTTGCAACAGCTTCAACTGATATTTTGGTCAGCTCCTTTTTAGGTTCAAGGATAATTCTCTGCACTATACCATGATTGTAATCGCTGAAATACGCTGTTTCATTTTCAGTCTGCAAGGCAGGAACAAGCCAGTCATCAAAATTTTTAGGATGCATCAGATTTACTATTTGTTTTGAGCCATCATGGTAGGTAACTGTAAACCTCGCGTTTTCTACCCAGCTCTGCATCGCATTAGTAACTCCAATAAAGAATAATGCCAGCTCATTGGCTTTCCCTTTTAAAGGGATATCAATGATAGTCGG
>Ga0154459_1154_pt1 | contig 12235 bp, 11 predicted proteins | sample RifGroC2_FD_105652 | JGI IMG/M metagenome (GOLD analysis project Ga0154459, IMG submission 105652) | Planctomycetes bacterium GWC2_45_44 | reverse complement strand
TTCCCACGAGAATAGAATACGCACCCTGAACATAATCGGCACATCTCTTATAAGGGTCAGGAACAGAAACACCGAAAATATCTTCAAGCATAACATCGTCGCCGCCGCCGTGGGCGCCTTCACCTTCCTCGACTTTAATTGCATAAGGGGTTTTGAAATGAGGATAAATCATAATGCCGAGATTATTGGTATCCAGGCCGCCCTGAACCGTGCCATCCCCGTTTATATATGAGGATTCACGACACCAGTGCTCGAGCCGGCCTTTTGTGCCGTTAAGTTCAACGCGATATCCTTCCCAGGGTAAAAAGGCATTAAGGCTGTAGTTCATAATCGCACCACTGCGGTAATTTACAAGCACATTCATGTTGTCTTCAATGGTTATATCGTTACCAAAAACACAGCGGTCACGATGATATTGGTCATAATTCTCATTGTCGAGATAAAGACTCTTTATTGCATCAAAGGCGTTCATATCTAAGTAAAAATTGCATTTTGATGCTACCGGGCAATTAAGACATCTTGTGCCATGTTCAGCAAGGCCGTATTTCGCTGCCTGTTTTTCGTTATAGAACAATCTGCCGCCGCGAGCAAAAACCGTTTCAGGGACACTGCCGAGCCACCAGTTCATAAGGTCGAAATGATGCGTGGCTTTATGCACCATCAAACCCCCGGAGTTTTCCTTGAATCTGTGCCATCGGCGAAAATAGTCAGCACCGTGATTAGTATCCAGATTCCACTGGAAATTGATTGAAAGAACATCGCCAATGATGCCGCTCATCAATAACTGCTTCATCTGGGTACGAGGCGGGGAATAGCGGTAGTTGAAGGTAACACGAACTGACTTGCCAGTTCTTTTAACAGTGTCCACTATCTGCTGACATTTTTTATGATCAATCGTCATAGGTTTTTCTGTAATCACATCACAACCGAAATCGAGCGAACGGCAGATATAGTCGCTGTGTTCTTTATCACGAGTGCAAACAATCACGGAATCCGGTTTGTATTCGCTAATCATTTTATCAAAATCGCTACTTATATAGGTCGCCACATTCGGCCAATATTTACGAATTTTTTCTGCCGCGAGCTGTAAGCGGCCATAGTTACTATCACAAATGGCAACAAGTTCAGCTATCTGCCGATAGCGATTGCAAAGTGCATCAACAAACATCGTTGACCTGCCACCCAACCCAACTATTACATACGATTTCATTTCTAAATGACCTCTAAACAAATAAACAAACACACAATAATTACATTTTAACAAAATACCGCAAAACCAGTATTCTACATCATTTCTGCGGCTTTTCCAAGCCTAAAAAACTTTTAACCCGGATTTTTGCGGCAAAGACCGGAATTACCCGCACAACGTCAATATTTGCCCAATGTTTTTACCATTTCCAGTGCGGCAAGGTAGTTTTCAGTTTTTGCACCAAATTGGACGCTATTGGTCGACCCAAAAATAAAGCCGCCTCCAGGCATGCAAATTTCAAGAGAACGGACTGCTTCTTTCCGGGTTTCTGCTACGCTTTTTTCAATCAATGTTTCACATTGAACACCCGTCCAAAGCGTGATTTTATCACCATAAAGCTTTTTAACGCGAGCCGTGTCCATGCCGGCTGATGCCTGAATGGACTGATACCCTTTGAAGCCGGCAGCTACAAAATCATCCATAATGTCCCACACATTGCCGCAGCAGTGAAGGAAAGGAATCATGTTGGCGGCTGTTACTTCATCACAGAACTGCTTTAGGAATGGCATAAACAGTTCTCGAATCGAAGCAGGTGAAATCAGGCATCCGTTGCTGCCTCCGAAATCCTGCCCGCACATCACAATAGTAATGCCCCGCTTTTTGCAGCAATCAATCAAATACAAGACTCTGGCAAACATTGCCTCGCCTGCCTTTTTTATCTGGTCCCTGTCGGTAGCTGTCATGACAAGCTGATGTGTCTGGTCGCCGCCGAACATTCCTAAAATATTCTCATAAAGGTTAATACCCCGAAACAATATCGCTTTGGTGCCATTGAATTTTTCACAAACATGGTCGATAAGCTCAAATTCAGACTCATCGACATTCGCGGCGGAATTGCAGATGGCGTCAAGATCGGCATCGGTGAACTGATACTTCTCCGGCGGCGATGTCATTTGCATAATCGAATCATTACTGGCAGCATACTGGTAAACAGTCCCCTTTGAATCCTGCCATTCGCCATCGGCAATCTGACGCGGAATATCCGCAACTTTGTAGCCTTTCGGCGGTACAAGCTCCACCGTTACAATGTCATAGTCCAGAGCATTGACAATGTCAACGCAATCCCGCTTGAGACCTTCCACAAGTTCATCACGTCTGCCCTGCCACAATGCCAGTGTTGTATCTTTGCGATTTCGCCAATAGGTATGTCGCCCCAATATCCGGCTTACATGGTCATGATCTATGCCCCATTCACCAATAGGGACACTATCTGGTTCGCAATGCCTGATAGCGGTCAATACTCGTTCTTTTGAATTCATTTTAACCTTTATACAATATTAAGTTTTATTATACAATTTACTTTGAGCCAAACTCACGAATGATTCGTGCGAGACGTTTGAGCTGTTCATACTCTGCCAAAACGCCATCAAGCGTAACAAGAAGAACAAACGGTCTCTGCCGCCATGAGCCAACAGGCAAAATATATGAAAGATTTTTTACGATTTCCTTTTCATCAAGATTATACCACTGAGTCGAACCAAATCTTCCCTGTATGGGAAAACAACCGCCAAACGTATCGTACACTTCACTGAATTCCGTGTCGCCGACCGGAGGCGGAGTTACAGAATGAATGCCATTAATGCCCGTCTGCTTTATAGCAGGCAACAGATGATGAAGCAGGCCGCACATGTGCAGTATAATAGTTTTGTCTTTTGAATGAATAAAATCAGCCTGCTGTTTTATCTGAGGCAGTGAATACTTTTTATAATATTCAGGAGAAATCATTGTACTTGATGTGTTTTCACCCTGATAAATCATTGGGATTTCAAATTGACAAACCAATGAAGTACGCTCCATCTGCTTTTGCTGCATCGTATCCATAAGCTGTTCAACTGCATGAGTATCTGTCATAAGCAATGTGTAAAAAGTTTCGAGTCCCATTTCATATTGAAGTAATTGCTGTACCGGCGATGTTGACAGACTAACGCCATGAAATGGCTGGTGAGGCTGCTCGTTTTTATATGTCAGCGTATGCTCATAAATATATTTAAGCACACGACAGTCGTCGATGGTTTTTATAGTATATTCAACCGGATGATTGTACTTAATACGCGAATGCAGGCTGCCAACCGGTGTATGCCATTCTTTCACAAGTTTATCATCTGCTCTATATTCACGATAGTTGGCTGTTGAATCAAATTCTTCCTTATACCCACCAAACCATATGATCGGCCATGTACAGCCCAAATCGGCGGCCAAATCAACCCATTCGCGTATATGAGCAGGACAGTTTGCAATCCATTTCAAATCAAAATCCAAATACCACAACAAGGCATCCGAAGGATTGCCTTTAAAGAAATTTGATATAGCATCAAACTTGGTTATTTCCATACTTTTTTAACTCTTTTACAAAAAGATATACAGTTTTGTTATAAATGCTTAAATAATATTTACGCCTGAAAAATTTTACTGCGCAGCTCATCCACTGATACAGACCGATGCTCAAGCACGGATTTGTAAACAGCGACTCCGGTTAATACGGATTCAATTCCATCTCGCCAGTCAGCGGTTCTGGATACTTTAAGCAACGAGTCATGCCCAATCAGAAGTTCATCCAGAAGCAACGGATCACCACCGCCGTGGCCGCCACCATCATTTACAACATCAATTTGCTCACGGCCGCCAAACATCGGAATATATGTAATCCTGCTATCACATGGATCGGGGGTAAATGGAATTCTATTTTCGCCATGCAGTTCTTTATATTCTATCCTGCCTTCGGTTCCATTAATTCCCAATCTGAACCCTTCATAAGGCACAGAACCATTAAGGCTGTAATTAAGAAAAACGCCGCCATTATATCGGATTACGGCAGCATAGGTATCCTCGATGTTAATCGCAGGGTCATATATACATTGTCGCGGACTATAACCATCATATTTCTGCGCTATATCGATATGGTCATCTATTTTGGCAGTTCCGCCGCTGCGATATTCATCTCTATTCCATCTCATGTAGTATTTACAGAGTGTTCTTTTGTTACAGGTCGGACATGTTCGTCCGTCACCTATTTCCTGCGGCGTCAAAGGATTATGCACACCATTCGGGCCATAAAAGTTCAGAGCGCCGTATGCAAATACTTCACTGACATTCTGCCCTATCCACCAGCGAACCAGGTCGAAATGATGGCATGCCTTGTGCACAGACAGGCCACCCGACACTTCACGCAGGCGATTCCATCTTTGGAAATACGATGAGCCATGATAAGTATCAAGATACCAGTTGAGATCGACACTGACGATGCGGCCAACTTTGCCATCCGCAATAATCTCACGAATTTTAGTTGTGGCAGGCGTATAACGGTAATTAAATGTAACCGTGATTTTTGCCTTATTTTCTCGTGCGGCCTTTGCAATGGCAGCACATTTTTTTTCATCTGTAGTCAATGGTTTTTCAACAATCACATCGACACCATGACGAAGCGAATCAATAACGTAGTGGTGATGGTCCGCATCGCAACATGCAATGGCCACGATATCCGGCCGACATTGCGTCAACATTTTCTCAAACTCATCGGGAACAAAAATAGGTATATTGGTATTTCGCGATGAGTTATACGAAAGCATCCTGCTTCGATCCCTGTCAAGCATTGCCACTATATCACAATGCCGCTTATAGTTTTTCAAAGGCAAATCGAGAAATAAATACATCGCTCGATTACTGACACCTACTACCGCCAAACGCTTTTTCATTTTAATTCCAATTGATTATTTTATAAATATTTATCTTGTATAGTATGCCAAACATCCATGGCTAAATCCACTTCAACAGCCGTTAGTTCCGGCCAACCAAACACAAAGCCACCTTTCGTATCGTACGGACTGAGCACCATGCGAAAGTAGTCTTCGAGCGACTGCCCTTCATCGCGCGGCATCCATCCAATATAAACAACACCCAGACCTTTAAGCCGCCGCATTTCCGCAACCCAATCCCGACCGGTCGTCCAATTCAAACCTCGAAGCTTCGGCAAAGCGGCGTACGATTCATGGAGATGCAGACCTTCGGCCCGATTAAATCCTTTTCGCCCTCCGCAATAATGCAGCCACCCGCCGCCAAACGCATCAAGCACATGAGCGTGATACGGTGCAATGAACTGCTGATGCATATCTTTGCTCACTAATATATCGCTGTCGCCGCAGATTCTACCAACACCATTTTCCATGTATATCCCGTCGGATATTCCATGATTTAAAGGTTCGCCGGATATTTTCTTGCAGAGTTTGGCGACCGCAATATAGGCTGATGTACTCAAACGCATCAAATGATGAACAAAATCAGGGTCTTCATACATATCTGTAAATATATCGTGTCCTCGTACCATTGCCGCTATGTCAAATGGCCCCTGAAGATCACAATGTCCCAAAAGAATATGCTCTGCAAGGCCTCGCCGCTGTAATGCGGCCTTATGATATTCCATATGCCTAATCATGTGTGGCATAATTCCCAAAGATGATATTTCATCAGGGATATTAGCGCATAGTATTTCATCCTTTGATAAATATTCTGTTACAACCGGTTTTGTGTGACTGGGTACATCGAATTTTACACCAAAAAGCGACATGCAATTTATCACACCTGTATCGGCACGAACCGCGGGGACAAAATCGCCGCCTCCGACAATACACGGCAGGATGTTGTTCTTAAGCTGCATATAAAGACTCTTGGCCGGATCGTGCCATTGCTGCGCCCAGTCGAATTCCGGCAACTGCTCCACACTGGCCACAGTTTTCGTTATAACAACCATCGGCAGGTAATCTACCGGTTGTTCTGCAAGAACGCCGGCCATGCGTCGTTTGGCTGTTGCGATACGTTTGGGGACAAGATATTTCGATATCTTTTCACAAACCATATCAATCAATTGCTCAACATTATTATCCATTTACTGAAACTCCTGAAAAAATCAAAGTCCGCCACTATCAAGCATAAAACCGGCCCTGGCCATACGCTGTTCGACAACGGCAATCTCATCGGAAGATGGTTCATGCAAAGGCAGGCGTGGTTTTCCCATCTTAAATCCTCGCTTCGAAAGAAAATAAGACCCGAATGCAAGGAATGGATAGCCCTGAATCGAAAGCCAGTAGCCGCAATACTGGCGCTGCAGAGAATTTGCATTTGCATAATCTCCGCCTTTTACCGCATTATAAATCGCGACAACTATTTCCGGCACAACGTTATATGTCGATCCGATGGCGGCATTTACTTCGGGTATCGTTAACGCATGAAACAGGCACTGATCGAAACCATGAAAAAGCTGCCAGTGCCGAGGCCATTGGTTCACAATTGTTTGATGCACCGACAAGTCAGAAACAAATGCTTTAATGCCGGCCATATGAGGGATGCGCTCAAATCCAGACATCAGCTTTGCAATGCCGTATTTTTCAATCGTTGATCCAAATAAATATGGATAGAAAGGCAGTTCTGTCGCTTCCGCTATGACGGAAAGATTGGTCATTTCCTCATCAAATGAAACGGGATAGTATTGCGGACAAAGAGAACTGATTCCTGTAACGCCGTCAACATGAGCAGCATGTTTGGCCAATTCAACCGCATCCCTGGTTGCCATACTTCCGACATGAACCATTAATGAAACACGACCGCGCAGTGCCGTCGAAACAGTCTTAATAATTTTTTTACGCTCTTCTTTGCTTAGCAGCAAGCCGCTGCCGGTTGTGCCGCACAAGTAAAATCCACCGGCACCTTTATCCGCAAGCCACACCGCTAAACGCGCAGTTTCGCTATAATTAACCGTTCCATCATCATGGAAACAAGTATATAGAGCAGGAATAATCCCTTTAAAAATCTTTAACATCTAAAACTCCTAAAATTCATAATTTCTGACGCGAGTTATTTCTTCAATTATTGCGATGACATTTTCCATGGGTGTCTCTTCAGGCAACGGTTTTGCAGTTTCGAGCAAATAACCGCCGCCTTTACTTAAAATTCTAACGGCCTCTCTGATTTCATTACAGGCTTGTTGCGGCGTCCCGGAAATAATGACACCCTGTGTTCCTATTCCGCCCCTGAACGTGAGATATTTACCATATTCTTTTTTAATTCTTTTAATATCCATAGCCTCCGGCTGAAGAGGATGAAAGATATCCACACCAATATCTATGAAATCTTTCATTAGTTCCGAGTTATCCCCACATGAATGATGGCCTACTATTAAACCTGCACGGCGTATCTTTTCATACATAATTTGATAACGAGGCTTAAAAAACTCTAAAAAAACCTGCCGACTCATCATCAGCCCTTTCTGTGAGCCAAAATCATCGCCAATAGTTATTCCATCAATCGGCAAAGATAGCAACCTATCGATGGCTATCAAATGCATTTCCATAAGAATATCAAGTTCTTTATGCACAAATTCAGGTTCAAGAACATAATCCATCATTGCCTGCTGCATACCTCGTAAAGCCCATAGGCGTTCACCAAAAGTCATAGTGAACTGATAGAAGATAAACTTGTCTGGGTACAAGCTTCGTGTTTGTTTTATCAGCTCTATATCCGAGTCTGGCAGGAGAGACAGTTTTGGTGTTTTTGCTACATCAGGTTCGCTGAATGGAGGATTTACAAAGGTACAACCTCCGTGCTCTCTCTTCCATTCGCAGCCGAACATGTCTTTAAAACCTTCCGACGATACATCACTGCATTCCACATCCCAAAGGATTCGTATCGTATCATCCTGCGGACATGGCCAGTTAGTTCGCAGACCCCATAAATTTTCTAATTTGGCATAAATATATTTCGACAAATAAAGAGTGTATGGGATTACCTTGGGTTCTTTGTGAGCGACCGCATTTAGTACAAGTTCTTTCGAATTCATATCGCCACTTTTTCGCATTGACCATTTTTCCATGAATTGAAAGCAGCCTGACAGACCGCAACAGAGACCAGACCATCGTTTGCCGAACTTTCCGGCGACCGCCTGCCCTCCGCTGCATCAAGAAAAGCAGTATGTTCAGACCGGTACAGAGCATCGCGATCCACGGTAAAAGATTCAGTGCGGATTTGACCATCAGCAGCAAGAGCAATTTTCAAATAACTCTCATTGCAGTTGAGCACAATCCACCCTTTATCCCCGATGATTTCATACTCATGCCTTTCCGGCATCTGGACGTAATTCAGGTGAATCGTAGATAACAGCAAGCTGTTATATTCACACGTTATCGCCACTACGTTCGGATTTGAGCTGAACTCAAGTTCGCCGCCTTCAATTGCAGATGCATATACCGCTGTTGGTTTGTCGCCCAGCAGCCAGTACAAAATATCAGGCTGATGGGCATAATCAAACAGCAAAGCGCCATGCTGCCGCCGTTGATAACGAGACTTGGAATTTACCAGCGTAATATAGGTTCCAACCCGCACATGCGTATGAAGAACATTGCCTATTATTTGTTCTTGCAGGAGAGATTTGAGCCTCATCAAGCCAGGGTGAAAATGCAACTGAAACCCTATGGCAAGTATTTTGCCTGCTTTTTCAGCAGCTTCCTGCATTCGCTTTGCATCACACAAATTGTCGCTCATAGGCTTTTCGCAAAACACATGCGTTTCCGCTTCAAGCGATCGTATGGTTTGCTCTGCGTGCAGCTTGTGCGGCGTCGCTATAACTACGGCATACGGCCTTGTCGCCAGCATCCCATCGAACGAATTATGAACAGGAATATCTCCGATTTCCTTCAATGCGCCAGCAATCGCCTCCGTATCCAGCTCAAACAATTCAACTGCAACATCGTTACGTTCTTTCAACAGACGAGCGTGTCTGCGGCCAATCGAGCCTAGACCAACAACAACAATTCTTTTTTTATTATCCATGATTATTTTTCTGCAACATTAACAACATCTGGTGCCGGGTTGACCACCTGATGCTGAGCAACATGGTGATAACGTCGATTAACTATATAGAACATCACTACGCCAGCGAGTCCGAGCACAAGCGTGGCAAGAAACGAACAACCGTAATTGCCACCAAATACATTTGTGATTAGAAATCCTATCAGAAGCATGAAAAATGACTGGGTAAACATATTAACCGAACCGCTGCAGGCACAAAATCGAGCCATTTGCTCTCGCGGAACACTGGCTATTACAAAAATACCAGCAGCTGTAGACATAAGACAAAACGAACTCAATCCAATCAAATAAGCTCCAGCCAAAGCATATACTGGTGAGATTTGAATATTAATCCATGTCGATAAAAATTGTGAGCTAACTGTCGGATTAAACCCTAAAGCCGCAGCACTAACCATTCCGCCATAACCAAGAATTAAAGATTTTACCGTCCCCAACTTGTCTACCGACCATCCAATGAAAAAGGATGCCAACACTGTTGCAATCAGCCCGTATTGCAGAATATGCGTACCGACTTGCCCTTCATTCATTTGAAGATTCACCTTTGCCTGCAACGCTATGAAAGTCTGGAAAATGCCCGCATTCATACACAATGCATACGCAATAAACACCGACATATTGCGCAGGTCTGAAAATCCGAATTTGAGCGTATTGCCGATCACTTTGATCGGATTGCGTTCAGGACCATCTGTCGACCTAATCGGCGGCTCTTTTATAAACAGCAGCAAAACGACCGTAGCAACGCCAACCAGCAATGCACTTGCTCCAAAAGCAACCTTTTCACTATACATATTCACTAGCGGCAAAAGTATGATAATACTCAGCCATCCTCCAACACTGCCCACTAGCAGATCATTTACCCCGCTTATCCGGCCCCAGTAGCATTTTTTTGAAACATCATTGTTGAGAAAAGGATATGTTGCCCCGCGCACCTGCGAGGCCAAGCTATACAAAAGATATAAACCGAGACAACTTAAAAACGAAGTTGCCCGAGAAAAAAATAAAAGAGCGACCACAATTGCTGGCACCGATATCGCTATGAAAGGCAGACGTCTGCCCCATTTCCACTGCCACTTATCCGTTAGATTCGAGATGTAAAGCAACGTAGGAATTGCAAGCCAACCCGCTATGGCAAATATGGTCGATATTTTCGAAGCACTTAGGTGAGCATTTGCCATATGCATGGCAATAAGGCTTCCGGTAGCACCAAAACCGAATGTATACAGTGCATTACTGACTATAATACAGCAGACATTTCTAAAGAAAAGCCTTTTATTATCATAATAAGGCTTTAAATGCGGCAGATTCTCTATCGCTTCGTGATCAATATGATTACTCAAATAAAATTACTCCAAATTCTTGTTGCTACAGTCTTCATTTCCATATGCAAAAACCGCCATCAACCACCAAATTCTGCCCGGTCACATAATCCGATGCCGTTGAAGCCAGAAACAATATCGCACCTTTTAAGTCAATGCCATCACGACCCATCCGTCCAAGCGGTGTCGCATCGCTGTAATCTCTTATAAATCCTTGCGGCTGGCCTCGTTCAAAGCCGCCAGGCGAAATTGCGTTAACACATATTCCCATTGGCGAAAGAAATCCGGCGAGATCTCGGGTTAAACCTATGATCCCGGCTTTCGCCGCGGCATAATCCACGGGTTGACCAGCCATATTATTGCGATCATATATACGGCGATCACGTCCCACCAAAGCTGCCATTGACGCAATATTGATAATCTTGCCGCGTTTTTGCTCAGCCATTACCTTTCCAACCTCACGACAGCAGTAAATAACCCCTGTAAGATTCGAAGCAATTAGATCGGCAATCGCTTCTGGCGAACGCTCAAAGAGCCGACATGTTCCTTTTCCAGAACCACCACCGGCATTATTTACAAAAATTTCAATATGGCCTTTCCAATTATGTACCCTACCAACGACATTGCAAACAGACTCAAAATCAGTATGGTCAAGCTCGAGTGGTAATATCTCAGCCTTATAAATATCGTGCAATTTCCGAGCAGACTCCTTTGCCTCAGTCAACTGCCGCGATGTTATCGCAACATTGCATCCGGCGGCACATAGTACCGAGGCAGCGTCGAATCCAAGACCTTTTGCGCCACCGGTCACCACGGCAATCTTGCCCGAAAGATCAAACATTTGCTTAATTTCATTGTGCATGACTAACTCTTCTTATTTGATTTCTTTTTGTTCAAGCATTTCCTCGAGCAGTTTCCAGCAGTATAACTGCATACGTGACAAATGGAACGGACCCTGCCACATATTGCCTTTTAATGTCGATGAAAGACTGCCATCTCTGTGAAGATACCCAAACCAGCCGCCATTTTTGCGGTCTGGAAAATGAGCATATGCCCAATCATGTATCTTCTGATGCCACTGTTCATATTTTTGATCACCGGTTAGATGATAGGCAAGTAAAGTCGCATAAATCGCTTCATTATGCGGCCACCAGAGTTTCATATCATGTTCATACTGCTCACAGGGAAATCCTTTTACATCTCTGAAATAGAATATACCACCATATTCACTATCCCAGCCTATATCAAGCGACCAATCAAGAATTGTACATGCTAATTTAACAAGTGCCTGGTCGTTTCGATATCTCGCTTCTTCCATGATGAACCACGCAGTTTCAATGGCATGGCCGGGGTTAACCGTTCTCCCCATCGGCTCATCAATGAATTCGCCATTGGGACCAACGCTTTCAAGCAGTACCATAAACTCAGGCTTCATAAAGTGATGCTCAATCTCATACAGCGCATCATCTATGACTTTCTTATAAAGCGAATCACTATTGACCTGCCTCAGTATCTGAGTAATTGATAAAAGTATCATCGGCGTTGCATGTGATTTAAGTTGCCTTGTATGAGGAATAAGTTTCGGCTCAAGAAGCCCTGGCGTGGTGATGTATCGAAGAATTAATTTATATAACTTGTCAGCACGCTTTGCAAATTCCCCACTACCTGTTGCCTTGGCATATTCAGCAAATGCGATTACCGCAAAACACTCTGAAAATATAGGGTTCCTCTAAAAATTAGTTAAACTTTGTGCATTTATATGTACACTTGATATAATAAGTTCATTGACAATTAAATTACGGTTAATCATTTTATT
>Ga0154459_1153_pt2 | contig 13068 bp, 10 predicted proteins | sample RifGroC2_FD_105652 | JGI IMG/M metagenome (GOLD analysis project Ga0154459, IMG submission 105652) | Planctomycetes bacterium GWC2_45_44 | reverse complement strand
CTTAATATTGGGGGCGGTTAGCTCAGTTGGTTAGAGCGCCTGCTCGACAAGCAGGAGGCCGATGGTTCGAGTCCATTACTGCCCATTTTCCACTATCTTGCAGGTTTCCGGGTGTGCCTGCAAGTTGCAGATTGTCCCCGCAATCATCAGGACTTACAACAATATCTTTTGATTCCTCACTTTGTCCGAATCGGCGGCAGAAAGAATTGCGATTATTCGAATTGGATATCGCTCAAGACGAGCTGGACTGCTGGTTGGCCATAAAAATTATCAACCTGCGCTTCAAAGGCTATATTGAAAAATTCGTTCTCCAAAAGTTTTTTTTCAAAATGAGCCATTTTAAAGCCAATGCACTTTACGCTGCCTGTGTTGTCGCAGACAGCTAATTGCAGATGTTCGCCGTCGGCGCCGACTTTTCTCGGCGCGGCTACCAATCTCAATCCTCTGGCGGCAAAAATCGGAGTCGGATTCCCCCTGCCGAACGGGCCGAGGAGGGCAAGAGATTTTATCAGCGATACCGTCAAATCTTTTATCCGGCAGACAGCGTCAATTTCAAATCTGCTGATAAATTCTTCGTTTTTCCAGTTGGCCAGTGCGTAATCTTCAAAGCATTTGCGGAAATTTTCGATTTTGTCAACGTCAATGGTAAGTCCTGCGGCCATAGCGTGTCCGCCGAATGAATTTAAGTCGGCACCGCAGGCGGTAATCGCCTGCAAAACGTCAAAGCCTTCTATCGAGCGTCCCGAACCCTGCGCTTTGTCGCCTGTGATGTTGAACAAAATTGTCGGGCGATAGTATTTATCGACAAGCCTCGAAGCCACAATGCCTATTACGCCTGTGTGCCATTCATCGCTGGCCAGAACGATGGTTTTACGGTCAGGGTGGTCGATGCCGGTCTCGACCATCATCGAGCAGGCCTGTTTTAATATCGCTTTTTCGGTTTGCTGACGCTGGCGGTTTTGCTGTTTGAGATACTCGGCGATTCGAATGGCGCGAACGGCGTTATCGCTGGTCAAAAGTTCAACGGCAAGGCGAGCGTGTCCCATTCTGCCAGCGGCGTTGAGCATCGGAGCGAGGCAGTAGCCGATGTGATAACTGTCAATCGTCTGCGAACTTAATTTGGCCGCGTCAACTAATGCTTTTGTGCCGGGCATACCGGAATCGGAAAAAGCCCGCAGGCCGAAGCTGCTGATTATTCTGTTTTCGCCTTTCATTTCGATTACGTCTGCAATCGTACCCATCGCGGCGAAAATCGTGGAGTTTATCAAAAACTGGCGAAGATGCTGCGGGGTAGCTCCTGTTCCCTTTAAGCGATTGACAACAGCCCAGGCGAGTTTGAAGGCGACGGTAGCGCCAGCGTTGAACTGGGAGGGATAATTTTCATCAAGATTCGGGTGGACTATCGCGACGGCGGGCGGCAATTTGCCGTCGTTCGACGGGCGGTGGTGGTCAGTAATTATTAAATCGATGCCTTTGTCTTTGACGGCCTGGGCGGAATCGAAGGCTGTTATGCCGCAATCGACGCTTATGATGAGTTTTACGCCGGTGCTGACAATCTGCTCGACGGCTTCGACGTTCAGGCCGTAGCCCTCGTCCACTCTGTGCGGAATATAATAGTCAACCTCGGCATCGAGAAGTTTGAAAAGGCCAAGCAGAATCGAGACCGATGTTATGCCGTCAACGTCGTAATCGCCGTAAATGGTGATTTTTTCTTTGTCTTTTACGGCTTTTTCGATTCTGTCAACGGCGGGCATTATGCCGGGCATTTTCTCCGGCTCGATAAGTTCATTGAGTTTTGGGTAGAGAAAACTTTTGGCCTGGTCGGCGGTTTTTACGCCTCTGTTTATGAGGAGCTGTGCGAGAATCGGCGAAACTTGCAGCTCGGATGCAAGAGAGGCAGACAGCGAATCGGCAGGTGAAATATGCCATTGTTTTTTCTGCATTCTTGCTGCCAAACGCATTAAAAGTCCTTAAAAGAAAATCAAATATAAAAAATAAAAAATTACGAAACCGCCTACGGCGGAAGCTATTTTACACTGGCGATTATAGAGGAAAAGGTGGAAATGTCAAATTAAGCAGCAAATAGTTCCGCCGCCTTACTTAACCGGTGCCCCACAGCCAAGAAAACGAATCAGGCCGTCAAGTATCGTCAATGGATGCGGCGGGCAGCCGGGGATATAAACGTCCACAGGCACAACGGCATCAGCCCCGTTTTTTACCTGCTCGTGGTCGATATAGGGGCCTCCCGAAATCGCGCAAGCGCCGACGGCAATGACTATCCGTGGGTCTGGCACGGCATCGTAAGTTTTTTTCAACGCCAGATGCATATTTTGCGTAACCGGCCCTGTAATCAAAAGCCCATCGGCGTGTCGCGGCGATGCTACAAATTGAATTCCAAATCGTCCCAAGTCCCAGGCTAATGTATTAAGCACATTTGTATCAGCCTCACAGGCGTTGCAGCCGCCTGCGCTGACCTGACGCAATTTTAATGACCGGCCAAATAATTTTCTTATGTCTCTGGTCATCGCAATATCATTGGGTCTGGCGGGCTGGTTATCGGATACAACCATTTCTTGTCGCTGGTGGGCGGCGAGCTGATAGCCGGCAGAAAATGTAACGGCCTGCTGCGGGCAGACTTTTGCGCATTCGCCGCAGAAAAGGCATTTGCCCATATCTATGCTCGGCCGACCGTCTTTAACAACGATAGCTCCTGTCGGGCAGGCTCGAACGCAGGCATCGCAGCCGGTGAGGCAGTTCCCGGCGTTGAGCATTGGGCGACCGCGAAATCTATCCGGCAATTTCGGCGGCGGGCCGTCAGGGTATTTCATTGTTTGATGTCCCTGCCGCAATCGGGCGAGAATTATCTTAAACATATTTTTTCCTTCGATAAGCTTGAATTAGCGGTCATAGGTCGTGCCCGCAATATGACAAATTAAAACTCTTATTACATAACGGGAAGTCGGAAATTTCCTGACCTCGCAGGGCATACGCCAGAGCCGGCCAGTTATGAAACGATGGGTCAACAATTTTATAACGAGCGAAGCTGCCCTGCTTATTTGTAATGGCTGTGTGGCAAACCTCGCCGCGCCATCCTTCGTTAAGCGTAACTGTAAAACTGTCGGGCGCAAGCGGGCCGACTTCTACTAAAGGCGAGCCTGCGGGAATGGCGGCGAACTGTTCGCGAATAAATTTTATAGACCGCTGAATTTCGAGCCAGCGAACAAAAGCACGCCCGAAGGCATCGCCGTTATCGCAGGCGGAAACCGGAATATGCGAAAATCTAAAAATACCGGAAGGCTGGTCTTGTCGAATGTCGCGGACTAAGCCGGATGCGCGTGCGGCCGGTCCGACGATGCCGAGTTCAACAGCGACACGCTGCGGCAAAATTCCCGTGTTCTCAAGTCTTGCCATAACCGACGGCGTATCCCAGAGCAAATTCACAGCGTTGGCGGTATCCTTTTCCGCTTTATCCAAGCGACACAGCAAATCGGCTGCGCAATGAGCGTCAATATCAAAACCAACGCCGCCTGGTCGAATCATTCCGCGACCGAATCGGCTTCCGCATAACAGAGCGGTCATATTAAGAAAATCGCCGCGAATTCTGCCGCAATAACTGGCGGTTGGCAGAAACCCGACATCATTGGATATAGCACCCAAATCGCCGACGTGATTGGCTAATCGTTCGAGTTCCAGAGCTACGCCTCGCAGCATTTGAGCGCGGGCGGTTTTTTGACAATGCGCCAGAGCCTCAATCGCCTGACAATAGCCGGTTGTGTGAGCGATGGTCGTGTCGCCTGCCAATGTTTCAGCATAATGAATAGACCGATTGGTTGGTTCGCCAATCATAGCTTGTTCTACGCCACGATGCTGAAACCCAAGCGCGATTTCCAGATGGAACACACGTTCGCCGTGGCACTGAAAACGAAAATGACCCGGCTCGATAATCCCCGCGTGCACAGGGCCTACGGCAACTTCGTGAACTTCGTCGCCTTCGACCTGATAAAAATCGCCCACAGCAGGCAAGATTGATTCATTTGCCGGTCTGTCCCACGCATCGCGGTTTGTTTTTGAATGGCAGTATCGAACTGGTTTAAGCCACGGATGGCCGATTGGCTTTAATCCGAACTGCTCGGCAATTTCGCGTTCAAACAAATGAAGCTGCGGGCAATCGGGCGTGAGCGAAGAAAATTTATCGCCCTGGATTTGCGTTCTGCCCACGCAAAGCCGATTCTGCTCGTCATCTGCCATCACAACATAAAGCTGTGTAATATCCGCCTGTTCGGTTGAATCGCCGAACATCGCCGATACGCGCTGCCCCGCGGCTGTGCCGTCGAGAATCGCCTGCTTAAAGCCTTCAAATTCGAGCGTCGGAATAGCGTCAAGTTTAACCGCCCTGCCGTTGGTCAGTTTTGCCAGGCTGTGATTATTCACGGTCGTCCCTCCAAAAAACATACTGCGTCTTTAATCAAAGTATCCAATGGGGCGGGAATATATAAACCGATACAAAGAACCATACCCATAAGAATTATCACGGGAGCGGCGGTAAGCCAGCCGTCGCGGTAAGGCGTATTTTGAACGCTCGCCGGTGCTCTGCCCTGAACGACTTTCAACACCGTTGCGCCCATACCGATAAAAACCAGCAGCAGCAGAACCAGAAACATCGCGGCGGTAATAAATCTGCCCATACTGAACGCTCCATTAAGAATGGCGAATTCGCTGATGAACGGGCCAAACGGAGGCGAACCTGTGATAGCCAAAAAACCGGCCAGGAACAGCGTGCCGGACAAAGGCAGCCGCCGCATCGCTCCGGTAACAACATCGGTAGTCTTGCCGCCATAAGCGCGGTGAATGTTGCCCGAAGAAAGAAAAAGCACGCCCTTCGTCAGGCCGTTGGTTACTATATGAAGTAATGTACCGAATAAGGCAGGCCCTCCGATACCGAGACCGAGCACAAGAATTCCCATATGTTCGACGCTGGAGTACGCGAGCATTCTCTTGAAATCGCGCTGATTGACCATAAACAACCCAGCCACAACCATAGAGAACAATCCCATAAAAAGCAGCAGCCGCGAAATATACGCGCTCTCCCCCGCCGCTATACATATTTGATAAATGCGCAGGATTGCCAGAAACGCGCAGCTCGTAACGCCGCCTGCGAATATCGCTCCGACTACGCCGGGTACTTCGCCATAAACTTCCGGCTTCCAGGTGTGCATCGGCGCAAGTCCCATCTTTGTGCCGTAGCCTACCAGCAGCAGGATAAACGCCGCGTGCAGCCAGGGCTTTGATAACTGCGGAGCATCCCGCAGAATATCTTCAAAAGTCAGATTGGATTCGAGTCCCGTCTGCAATGACGCGTAAGCCAGAAAAAATGTTCCCAGCAGCGCAAGGGCGATTCCGACCGAACCGACCATAAGATATTTCCAGGTAGCCTCAATGCTTCGCTGCGTCCGGTTGAAGTAAATCAGCGGCGCTGTTACGAGAGTAGTCGCTTCGATTGCCACCCACATCAGACCAAGATGATGCGACCAGACGACTACGCTCATAATGCCCAGAAAGCCGAGCATACACGCGCAGAAAACGCGATTCGAGCGTTCCTTTCTGTACTGAAGATAGCCGACCGTATAAAACGAGCAGAACAAAAACAGCGTGCTTACAACTAACAGCACGATTCGACCGGCAGGGTCTAAAACTAACCATTTGGCGGTAACCATAAGGTCAGGCTGAGTCAGTACGAATACCGTTGCGGCAGAGTATATAACCGCCGTCAGCGGCAGCAGCCACGGCCGCAGACGATTAGACGGAAACGCCAGCGCGACCCCAGCCATAAAAAGCGGAAAGAGAATCATTACATACGCCATAAATTATTCCTTAAGCGAAACCAGTCGGCGAGTATCCATCGAGGAGAACGCCTGGTTAATATGATTGATAATTATACAGGTTACGAAAATACCTACGAACAAATCAAGCATCACGCCCATCTCCACGATGAGCGGCATTGCCTCAATCAACAGCATACTGAAAATAAAAATGCCGTTTTCCAAAACAAGATAACCGATAACCTGGCTGATTGCCTTATAGCGGGTAACCAAAAGAATAAATCCAACAAGGACGGTCGCGATAGATGTCGGCACTAACAGCGTATAATAATGATTGCCCGCCAGGGGCAGTTGACCTGCGAACAGCAGCGCGAAAGCCGTCGCCAGAGCACCGAGTATGATTGAAGGCAGAAAACCTATCAATGGCTTTACCTCGTGTTTAATTTGAGCGTCGCGAAGAGCACGCATTATGATAGATGGAATAACTATCGCCTTGATGACAATAGCGACAACGACCGTCAGCGCAATCGGAATAGTCAGATGTTTATGCACAAGCAGCGGGATTAAACCAAGCAGCACGCCCTGCAAAGCCACGATGCGGGTTACCGCAAGGATTCGGCTTGTCCCCAGCGCAAACAGATTCATCATCAGGATAGTTACAAGAACTGTATTCAGCAGATTGGTCATTGATAATACCTCACCAAAAGAATAAATCCGAATCCGCAGAACAGCAGAGCTGAAATCAGCAGATAAGGTATATGACGCATTCGCAGCCTGGCCATTACGGATTCCACGATGCCGATAACGATTGCCAGCCCGAACATTTCCATAATGAACAGCGGCCAATTCATCCATATAGTTTTCGTCTGAAACGGCGAAATTATATGCAGCAAAACCGCGCCGAGAATAAACAGCTTCATCGATGCCGAGTAAAGTATTATGCCGAACAGCGGCCCACTGTGGTCCAAAACCATAACTTCGTGTATCATCGTCAGCTCAAGATGCGTATTGGGGTCGTCCACAGGAATCCTGCACGTTTCGGCCAGCAGCACGATAAACAAACCTATCGAAACCAAAACTAACGGAGCCGCCATCGCCACCGAGAACGCCCCCGCCGGGCAGTGCAGCATATTGTTCAGCGTCAGCGAGCCGGACACCTTTGCCAGAACCAAAAGCGTAAAAAACAACGCAGGTTCGGAAAGACAGGCGAAAGTTACTTCGCGAGCTGCGCCCATTCCCTCAAAAGGCGAGCCGGTGTCCAATGCCGCGGCCGTTGTGAAGAATCTTGCCAGTCCGAACAGATACGCGAAAAGAATCAGGTCGCCGGCGAAAGAAATCGGCGCGTTAAATCGGCTAATTGGCATCAGCATACCCGCCAGCAGCACCGTTGCGAGCGTAACAATCGGCCCGGCAATAAAAACCCACGTCGTAGTTCTGCTGATTACCATTCCCTTGCGCATAAGCTTTATAATGTCGTAATAGGCCTGAAGAACAGGCGGGCCGTTTCTGCCGGCAAACCACGCTTTGGTCTTGTTAATGATGCCCAGCAACAGCGGAGGCATAGTCAGCAGCAACAGAATATGAATTAGTTTATCAACCATTATTTAACTCCAATCGTACCGCAGATAAGCAAAACTATTACAATGATTAGAATATAAAGAACATAAAAATGCGTCTGTCCCTGCTGCAAAACGCGAAGCGAAGGCAGATACCGCCCCGCAACGTTGAACAGCGGCATTATCAATCGGTCAAGAACCGTATCAGGAATAATATTTTTAAAGTTTGCGGTTTTTGGAAAAAAACCGCGAACTCTCGGCCAATGAATCTTCGGCCAGAGAATAAAACCGAACAGGCTTACAAGCGTCTGGCCGAACGATGAGCCGGTGTATTGCACTCGGCTGCTCGGCTGGGTGTAGCCGCAGTCCCACGTTCCAGCCTCGCTGACAACTCTGGTTTTTACCAGCCTTTTCAACGCAAAGGCGATTATCCCAGCGAGCAAAATAAAAGCTATACTCATTTTAGTAATCCAGCCCAGCGGCGCGACTGTCGTAATTGATGTCGTCTGTTCGGGCAACCCAGCCCAAACCCTGACAGCGTCATCAAGCATCTTACCGGCAATCATCGGAAAAAATCCGATACAAACACAGCCAAAAGCCAGAACCGCCATAGGCCACATCATACCTGCCGATGGGTCGTGTGGGCAGTGTGGGTGTTCGGCGGATTTGCAGCGAGCAGTACCAAGAAACACCGTACCGAGCATCTTAACAAAACACGCGACAGCCATCGCTCCAATCATTGCCAATGCTACTGCCGCTATGCCCGCGACAGGAAATCCAGTCCCCCCGCCAATGCCGAGAGTATGAAACAATCCGCTGTAAATCAGCCATTCGCCTGCAAAGCCGTTCAGCGGCGGCAACGCGCAGATAGCGACCGCGCCTATGACAAACAGAATCATTGTCCGCGGCATCAATTTAGCCAGGCCGCCCATCTGGTCTATATCTCGTGTGCGTGAAGCGTGAATGACTGCGCCTGCGTTAAAAAACAGCAGCGATTTGAAAAGGCTGTGATTCCATATATGCAGCAGCGAACCGCCCAAGCCGAGTATTATCCAAATCGGCTGATTTAACGCCCGTCCGAGCAACGCTAATCCCAAACCAATCATAATTATTCCAATATTTTCTATACTGCTGTATGCCAGTATCCGTTTGATGTCATTTTGGCTTATGGCAAACGCGATTCCCGCTATTCCCGTAACCGCTCCCAATATCAATACCGCGCAGCCCCACCAAACAGCCGATACGTCAAGCAGCGCGGTTATTCGGACGATTCCGTACACGCCCATTTTGAGCATAACGCCCGACATCACCGCCGATACATGACTCGGCGCGTTTGCGTGTGCGCCCGGCAGCCAGATATGCAGAGGCATTATTCCAGCCTTGAACCCGAATCCAATCAATGACAACACAAAAATCGTCCCGGCTATTTCCGCCGGTATCGTATGCACCGGATTTAACGCGAATGAACTTGTCGCGTGCCGCCAGAGAGCAAACATCGCGATAAGACACAGCGTCCCGACGTGCGTCGCGATTAAATAAACCCACCCCGCCCTGCAAACTTCGGGATTGTCGTCTTCCGCCGTCGCCGCGAAGTAAGCCGCCAGAGCCATAATTTCCCACGCTATCAAAAACAAAACCGCGTCGTGCGCAACCACAACCAAAGCCATCGAACCGGCAAGCAAACCATAAAAGAAAACCAGCCTCCGCCCGTTTTCCGGATGTTCCGATTGTTTCCAGTACTTCAGCCCGTAAATCGAACCAAGCATCGGCACGACAAACACCGGCATCAAAAACATTACGCTGATAGCGTCGATTGTTATCGCAAACTGCCCCCACGGCAAAAACCAGGACACGCATAACGCCACCGGCAGCACATCATTGAGCGACACGGCTATGCCGCACAATCCAATAACGCCGCCGAGAAACATTAACAATGTCGCAATCCGCTGCCCAGCCAAAGAACGAGATGAAAACAAACAAACCGGCAAACCGCTAAAACCCAGCACGGCTATTGCCGTCAATATCATCCAAATACTTAACATATATATTTTTTAGAGGTTAGTTCGCATTATCATCGTGCGAACAACCGCGTAATAAACTCCTTAAATGGTATCATCGTGCTCATCATCAGAATTACCGTAATCAGAATATAGAGCAAATATTGTTGTGTTATTCCCTGCTGGAATCTGCGGAACCAGCCGAACAATTTTTCAAAACCGCGACCGGCAGGCATTATCGCCCTGTCTAATATCAAATCATCCGTATGACTGTACATCTTCGCAGGTTTGGGAAACAGCCCTTCTATTCGCGGACGATGAGTGCGCGGGCGAAGAACCCATCGGAACATTCCCGCAATCATCTGCGCAAACGAAGATGCCGTATATTGTATCCGACTGCTCGAAGCCGAATAGCCGCAGTCCCATGTGCCGACGCAGCGCGAAACTCGATAGTTCTGCCTCATAAAAACCGCTATTGATATAATCAGAACAACTAATAATATCGACATAAGGCTTACCGCTTTGAGCGGCGCGACATCGCCGATGCTTAACGCCCGCAAATTTGAATCAATCGTCCAGCCCGATATCGTACCATCGAGAACCGGAGGCAGCAGCACAGGCGCCAGGCCTATAATAACGCAGCAGGCCGCCAGAACAATCATCGGTATTCGCATACTGATTGGCGACTCGTGAGCGTTAGCTGTCGCCGCGCTGCGCGGATTTCCAAGAAACACCGCGCCGAAAACTTTCACGAAGCAGGCCAGCGCAAGCGCACCAATCATAGCAAGCACGGGCACGGCAATTACCGATACCAATGATTCATTAGTTATCACCGCACCGAGCAACCCCATATAAACAAATAACTCGCTGACAAATCCGTTCAGCGGAGGCAGACCGCAAATAGCAACCGCGCCTATGGCAAACATCGCAGCCGTCCACGGCATAGTTTTGGCCAATCCGCCAAGAGAATCTATGTTTCGCGTATGAACATTATGCACAACCGAACCTGCGCTCAAAAACAGCAGCGACTTAAACAAACTATGATTCCACGTATGCAACAGACAGCAGGCCAATCCTAATACAATCCATTTCGGCTGACCCGCCGAGCGACCCAGCATCGCCAGCCCAAGCCCCATCAGAATAATACCGACATTCTCAACGCTGTGATACGCCAGCAGTCGTTTCAAATCGTGTTGAGCGATAGCGAACACAACGCCCAGCAGCCCGCTGACCGCGCCAAGCAGAATAATAAGACCTCCCCACATATATGGCGGGTCGGGCAGCAGCGACAAAAACCGCACCAATCCGTAAATACCCATTTTCAGCACGATACCGGAGAGCATCGCGGAAATATGACTTGGCGCCGCGGCGTGCGCGCCGGGCAGCCAAAAATGAAACGGCATCATACCTGCCTTTAAACCGAATCCCAACAGCGATAAAAAGAACAGAACATTCATCACGCACAAACTTATCGCATCGCCGACGACAGGCTTCAAATCGTAAGACCCCGTTGCCCATCGCCACATCGCGAACAGACCAAACAGCGTCAGCGTGCCGATATGCGTAGCGATTATATAAATCCACCCTGCCCGCCGAGCCTCGTCTTTTTGGTCTTCGGTAGTAACCAGAAAGAACGCCGCCAGAGCCATAACTTCCCACCCGAACAAAAACGCCATCGCGTGTCTGCTGATAACTAACAGCGACATACCAGCCGTTAATAATCCCCAGAACAGTTGCAGTTTCCTGCTGTTTCTTATATGCCGAAGTTGCGGCCAGTATCCCAGTCCGTATATTGAACCGAGCCCGCTCATAAGAAAAACCGGCACGAGAAAAAACGCACTCAAGGCATCAATGCCGATAATTGAATTGCCCGCCGCAGGCCACGGAAAAATAATTGTTCGAGATTGATTAACACCCAATGCTAACGCAACGCCCGCCAATCCAAAAATTGAACTGCCGCACATCATAAATACAGCGATACGCTGTCCCCATACTGTTCTTCGCGGCAGAAACAGCCCCGGCAGTCCGCTGGCCGCCGCGAGAAAAATTGCTATTATAATAAGGTCAAGAGGCATTCTGGACTGTATCCAATGCGGGAATTGCGGTTTCGGCGCGAGACAGCGTTTCCATCAAATCCTCACGCGAAGCCTGTTTTTTGAGAGCGGCTTTAAAATCTTTATTTTGCAGAACAAACCCGAGACGGGACAATATATGCAGATGCGCCCGAACCGTCGGACTAATCAGCGTGAACAGTGTACTTACGGGCTGGCCGTCAATAGCTCCAAAATCTATCGGATTATCCAAAAAGCACAGCGTCATACTCGGCCTGGAAACGTGCAGAACGACCGGATTTCGGACGTGCGGAATAGCGATGCCCTCGCCGATACCCGTAGAACCTAATGTCTCGCGAGCCATCAGAACCTGATACAAAAACCCGCGGTCAACTTCTTCCGGCAGATTAAGAATATCGACGATAGCGCGAAGCACGGTCGGCTTATCGCCGCCGCCGATTCGGTAGGATATGCCTCCGGTTTTTAAAGCGTCCAAAAGGCTGGGCAGCGGAGTCTTGCCCTGCTCTGTTTCCTGGAATATCTCGGGAGAAACCTGTATTCGCCGGGAGGTCGCCCACTCTAACAGTTCGGAACGATTGAATCGGTACTGCTCGTTAATCTGATAAACCGGTATAACCTGCTGTTTAATCCAGCGATATATCGTTTTTTCAGAAACATTAAGGATTTTTGCGGTATCTTTGACGGATAATTGCATTAACATATTTCCTTGGATATTTTTATTACTACTACACTATTTGTCATTTTGTTAATTGATACAACATTATTGAATTCAGACGGTTATGGCCGAATATCAAATATCAAAAATTAAAATGCAAAAAGCAAAATGACATATCAAAATTTAAAAATCCGGCATTCCGGCGTTTTTTGAGTTTTGTGCCAGAAAACAGCGTGGGCTAAAGCCCACCCTACAAAACTGGATTCCCGCCTGCGCGGGAATGACAAGTCGTATTTGGCACTCGGCTAAAGTTTATCAGAAAACTACCATTTTGATTTTTACATTGTCATTTTGCATTTTAATTTTTGATTTTTGATTTTATGTCAATAACAGTCTTTTATCAGTGTAAGCAACGTTGTAGTATTATGACATATATGGACATTATAAATCCGTGTCCCCAGATGTCAAATTAAGTTTTCTGAAATCTTTTCCGCCGGACAAACAAAAACCCCGCCAATTTAATTTGACGGGGTTTGCGGTATTCTTTTGGGATTTAATCTATTCGCTTACTTTTCGTCGAGAATTTCGAGGCATTTAAACTTTTTGCCTTCCATAAACTCAAGACTTGCGCCGCCGCCTGTTGAAACGTGCGAAACGCGTTTGTTCAGGCCGAGTTTCTTGATTGCGCTTGCGCTGTCTCCGCCGCCGATTACGCTTGTTGCGCCTTTATCGGTAGCGTCGGCAACTGCCAGGGCAACCGCCTTTGTGCCTGCGTCGAATGGTTCGATTTCAAATACGCCCATCGGGCCGTTCCATACAACGGTTTTTGCGCCGGCCAACTTGCTTACAAATAATTTTATTGATTCCGGTCCGATGTCAACGCCCTGCCAGCCGTCGGGGATATTGCCGGCAACGACTTTGTTCGCCGCGTTGGCTTTGATTTCCTGCGAGATAACCGTGTCTGTCGGC
>Ga0154459_1059_pt1 | contig 14374 bp, 7 predicted proteins | sample RifGroC2_FD_105652 | JGI IMG/M metagenome (GOLD analysis project Ga0154459, IMG submission 105652) | Planctomycetes bacterium GWC2_45_44 | reverse complement strand
TATGACTTGTCTATGTCCTTGACAGTGTCCCAGCTCAAACCTGTCAACTGGGCAGCATCCGCTATGGTCATTACCCTGCACAGGTCAATGACAAACCGCTCAAGCGAACGGGTGTAATGTTTCTTTGGGTCTGCAAAGTCAAGATTCGCCTGTCGTATAGCGCCACAGTCTTTGCAGAACAGTCGAAGAATGTTCACCGCCAGTTCGACATGTTTTCTGCCGACAAGCAGGGTTTTGAACGTCCGCCACTTATGGCCATATTGAATTACATGGCGAGATTTACAGACCGGACAGAGTATTTCGCCGGGGTACAGTGAACATCGAAAGACCGTTTTTCCGTCAAAAAATCAGTACTGATATGTTGCACAGAACGAATACCAAAGGTATGATACAACAGACTGTTGGACATAGCTTTATCTCCAATAGGTGGTTTAATTTTTTTCCACCTAACCCGGACAAGCCGGAACCAAAAAAGTTATTGTCATTATCATTTCCATCTCTTAAAATAACACCATACTAAAAACCCCATAATGGGGAATAATAGCGTTCGAGCCCAACGCATTCTATGACCTGATTATTTCAGGAGGCTTCAAGCCATAACCTTTTCAAATGGACTCCATAGTACAGTTTTATTTTTGTCTGCCCCTTCAACCCCCTTTGGGGGAAAGGGGGTTTTTTATTCTCATTTCAAAATTTTGATACCATTTTGCGCTCAATTTCATTTGTAAGAGACTATAATAATGCTATGTCCTCTTTTTGCAACCCTACCTACTCATTTACCGGAAGAGCCATTTTATCTTTAATCAATTTGTATTCAACGCTGTCAACCAGCGCCTGCCAGCTTGCGTCGATTATGTTTTCCGACACGCCGACGGTTCCCCACCTGTTGTCCTTGTCCCGCGTTTCGATGATAACACGGGTAATGGCTGCGGTAGCTGCCGCAGGGTTGACGATTCTGACCTTATAATCAACAAGATGTATATCGCGGACATTTGGATAAGACCGTTCTAAAGATTTGCTCAAAGCGCTGTAAAGCGCATCGACCGGGCCATCGCCTTCGCTGACAACGTGCTCAACCTGGCCGTGAACTTTCATTTTGATTGTAGCCTGGCTTACCATTTTGCCCGCTGAATTTCTTTCAACGTTAACGTGGAATTTTTCCAGTTCGAAGAAAGGTTTGTAATCGCCCATTAATTTTTTCACTAACAGTTCAAAACTGGCTTCGGCTGCTTCAAATTGGTAGCCTCTGTTTTCAAGTTCCTGAACCTGATTAAGAATTTTTTTCGCAAGTTCCTTATCTTCCGTGATATTGGCCTTTTCTAATTTTGCCAGAATGTTCGCCTTGCCGGAAAGTTCGGAGATTAAAAATCTTCTCTCGTTTCCAACAAGCGATGGGTCGATATGCTCATAAGTATTTTTATTTTTTCGCAGAGCGTCAACGTGCAGCCCTGCCTTATGCGCAAATGCGCTGGCGCCGACGTAAGGCATATTCGCCGCGGATTGCAGATTCGCCACTTCCCAGACAAACCGCGATGTCTCGGTGAGCATTTTTATTTTATCCTGAGCCAAAACCTCAAACCCCATTTTAAGGGCGAGATTCGGTATAATCGTGCATAAATTCGCATTGCCCGTTCTTTCGCCCAGGCCGTTGATAGTACCCTGAACGTGTCTTGCGCCGGCATCGACGGCGGCAAGCGAACTTGCCACCGCACAATCGCTGTCGTTGTGGCAGTGAATTCCTATTATCACTTTTTCAAATCGAGTTTTTACGACTTTGGTGATATCATAAACTTCGGCGGGCAGACATCCGCCGTTGGTTTCACAAAGGGCGAGCGTCCCTGCGCCGGCATCGACAGCCGCAGCAAGAACTTTCATAGCGTATTGGGGATTTCTTTTGTAGCCGTCAAAAAAATGCTCGGCATCAAAGACCACTTCAATGCCCTTATTTTTCATATACGCAACAGACTCGGCGCAAATCCTGATATTCTCTTCAAGGCTGCACCGCAAAACTTCGGTAACGTGCATATCCCACGTCTTGCCGACGAGCGTCGCAACGGGGGTTTTGCAGGCGACAATCGCGTTCAGTGAAGCGTCATTTTGAACTGTCGCGTCCGCTCTGCGGGTATTGCCAAAGCCGGCAACCTTCGCCTGCTTTAGATTCAGCTTCGCCGATTCGATGAAAAACTGCATTTCCTTGGGATTGCTTGACGCATAGCCGCCCTCGATATAATCGAAGTGCAGACTGTCTAAGTGCTTTGCTATCATCAGCTTATCATCAAGCGAGAAACTTATCCCTTCTGCCTGCATCCCGTCCCGGAGGGTCGTATCATAGATTTTTATCTTTTCCATAGGTGGATTTTATTTTTTTTTCGGCAAAAGTAAAGTTTTTTTAATAGCTGTATAGCTATCTCCAGCTTGCGGTGTCTAACCATTCAGCGGCCAGTAGCGTATAATCGGCAAGATTTACTGTCCCATCGTGCCTGATGTCTGCCGACACTTCCTGCGTATCTTCGGACAAATAGGAATCAATCAAAAAATAGAGGTCATAAACATCAACCGTACCGTCATTATTGATATCTGCCAGCAGCATCCAGTTATTCGGCGGAATACTCGCCTGCTCCGTTCCGCCATAGAAACCCATATTGATTCTTTTGTTTATGCCGTAGAGGCCGAGCGGGTCGCGAACGCCGTAAATCGGCTCATCGCCAAGCGGCGAACCCGGGCTGCCAGCGTCAACGCATCTGCTTGTATGCGATGTCCAGCCTTTCAGAGAGCCGTCGAACCATACCCAGCCATTGCTTTGCAAATGATAATCTCCCTGCGTCCAGACCTTATCAGTCGCCGGTAATGTGCCCCACGCGCCGGGGTCGATAAACATCGGCTCTGAATCTATGCAGCCTGTCCACTGGAAATTTCTATATGGGGGAAGTTGTTTTAAATTGTTGAGGTTTTGCCAATCGCAATAAGAAATATCCCATTTGCTGGATGATATCGTGTAAGGCGGGACTCCGCAGTCGCTTTTTACCTGACTGTTGCCATAAATAATTGAGTTTGTGAATCTGTTGCGTATTGAAGACGAAGAACTCGACTGCACCGTAAAAATGCTTTTGCAGTTGGCCGTATCGCCAGCCTTGTTATACGCAATCGTACAATTTTCAATGTCAATCTGCACCGGGTTCACGTTGGAATAGATATAAAAAGCACTGTCCTGTATATTGTAATTTCCTGTGAACAGGCAGTTTTTCAATCCGATTTGTTCAGCGTATGGCAGATTGAGATTTAATGCACCGGCCACATTTCCGTAAAACGAACATTTATTTATATCTATCGGCGAATATTGGGAACTAATGATTACTAAAGCGGGCTTTACCGAGTTATAATTGAATACCGAATTTTCAATTACAAAATTTGGGGACATGGAAAAGCTGTTGATATAAATTCCGCTGCCTGTGTTTTGTGTGAACGTACAACCGGTAACGCTTATATTTAACTCAACGCCGGTGCAATATATCCCCGCCGATTTATCCGTACCATTGGCATTATTGTTCGACAGGATGGAATTTACCACGGCTAAACTTGAATCCTGACAATAAACCGCTCCGCCGGAAGTAGAGGCCGTATTACTTTTTAATTCGCATTGTTCAATCGTCGCGTTGCTTCCTTCGGTCAGATAGACCGCTCCGCCGGAAGTGCTTGCCGTATTTTTTGATATTTTGCATCTTAACAGATTCGGTCGGCTCTTGTTTAAGCCGTATAAGGCCGTGCCGTAGTAGCCGGTATTGCCGGAAATATTGCAGTCCGTTATCGCTGGCGATGCCGCCACGCAATAAACACCTGCGCCGTTGTCAACAGAGGTGCTGCTTTTTATAACACACTTTTCAATTGTCGGCTGTGTTGCTATGCAATAGACGGCGTTCAAAATATTTTCCGAACCGGCCTGCGATTTTGTTATATTTATTCCGCAGATTTTCGAGCCTCGGCCCTCGCCATATCTAAAGATTGCGCCATAAGGTATTATTGTAGTGTTGACGATGGTCGGGCTGTCTGGGTTTGAACTTTGCAGCACGACCGCTTTGCCGTTCAGATAAACCGGCTTGTCATTATGGCTCATCGCCGAGATAATTATTTTATCGCCGTTGTTGGCAAAATCGACAGCTTCATAGATATATCTTTTGGGATAAGTCCAGCTTAATCCGCTGTTGTTTTTGTTTCCATTGCTCGCCACATAAAATGTTTTGTAAGGTTTATTCGGGTCGCTTGAATAGATTTCATATTCATCTTTGTTTGTATAGCCGTCGCTGTCATCATCGTTGTTCGGCTCCGCCGTTCTGCACATAGCGGCAAAAAAGTTCGGCAATCCATCGCTGTCGGAATCGACATATTCATCCGCTCCGATATCTGGCAAACCGTCTGCAGGCCGTATTTCGCCGTCAATGTCATTTGCCGAACAATTCACGTCCGTGCCTGCGTTTATGCAGAACGAACCTGCGAGCAAGTGGCCATCGGGCGTAAGGTTCGGCTCCGCGTCAAAGTTTCCTTCGCCGCTTGGCCAGCCATCCTGAATATTGCAGTAATTAACATTTATCTGGGAATTATTACTATTTATTATTTTTGCATCATAAGGCGTTCTTAATATAGTATTGGTCATATTGAGTTTTGAACTATTACAGTAAATCACGGGATAATTAAATATACCTGCCGGGCTGTTGCCGAAAATTGTGCAGTTGATTATATTTGCATCAGATGACTGGTCGAAATACAGCGTGCCGTATTCGCCAAAATTGTTAGCCTTGATTACTGAATTTTTGAGTGAGACCTTTGAGCCGGTAGTCTGAAGCGATATGAGATTACGCAGAAAATAGGAACTTTCGATGTCAAGCGTTGAGTATTGCGCCTGCATCGCCGTCGTACTGGTCTGGTCGAATTGACAGTTCTGAATAACAGGCATTGTTTTATCAAAGTATATATAGCCAGTGTTCCGTTTGAATTTGTTGTTGATAAATTTCGGTCGGCCCCCGAGACACCAGAGGTACTTGTCCGTTCCACATTCCGCGATTACGCAGTTTTTGATTGTCGGGCTGCTCATCTCGGCATATATCGCGCTTTTACCGTCGAAATTCGTCAGTTTCGCAATTGAAAGACCATCTATGATTGTTGACCATTTCTCGAAATTTGTAAAATTGAACGCATTGGGCGTTACAAAAAAAGTGTTTCTTACAATATTCGGGTCATTCGGATTCGTGCCGGAAATTGTGATTGCTTTGCCAAGCGGGTCAACCATATTTTCGGTATAAGGCGCCGGCAGCAAAATTATTTTATCGTTGTGATTGTTTCTGCACAGAGCGATTGCCGCACTTATAGTCTCCTTTGGCCCGCTGTCGTTATCGTCATATATGGCAGATAATCCATCGTAAGCGTCGTTGCCAATAAGCGGGCTTACATAATAGGTAGTCGGCGGGATATTCGGCTCGGTTGCGTAATTATGATATTCGTCAAGATTTATTATACCGTCGCCGTCGGAATCTATATTCGCATCGGCAATATTAGCATCGCTGAAATATCTTTCCTCCCAGAAATTCGGCAGAGCGTCATTGTCGTTGTCGATAAATTCATCCGCTCCGATATCGACGATATTATGAATTCTGTCTTCGCCGTCGATATCTGAATTATTCGGGTAGTCGGGAAAATGAGGGTCGCCGGCATCGATGCACGGCGAATCCGCCTGCAAACGATAATCGACTGTGAGTTTTGGGTCGCCAAACATCAGGCAATGATTGACATACTCCGTACAGCCGGGCGATGCGTAGAAGTCATAGGAGTCCTTGATAGCAAATATTGTATTGGTAAGATGAAGAATGCTGCTGGATATATGCAGACCTCTGCCCTGCGGCGAAAAATTATTTACGATTGTGCAATTTACAAAATCGACAGTACTGCCGTTAAAACACGCTCCGCCGCCAATTTCATCGGCGAGGTTTTCCGCGATAATGCAGTTCACGAAATCCACCCTTGCGCTGTTGCCGTATATCGCTCCGCCCATGCAGCCTTTGTTTGATACGATAGTGCAATTTTCGACTATTGACTCGTTCTGATAATCGCCGTTCTCGATGCTTATCGCTGCGCCTTTGCCGATGCTGCCGGTAAGTTTATTTCCCTTTATGAGACAATTACTTATCTTAAAGTTTCCGCTGGCCGCGATGCCCGCTCCAAAACTATCAAAGCAGTCCACGGAATTATAGCAAATTTCGCTGTTGCTTACAGTAAGACCGCCGCCGGCGACACCGTAAGAATAGCAGTATATTCCGCCGCCGCGGAGTTGGGAGATGGTATTGGCGCCGGCGTTGCCGTTTATCCTCGAGTTTGTGATATTAAGTCTTGTACCTGTGAACCATATTCCCGCTCCGGTATTATCCGAAGTATTATTTGTGATGTCGCAGTTATTTATATCAGTGACAGTAGCAGCTTTGTTATTAGAATTCGCAATTCGTATGCCGGACTGGTTTTTGTTCTGTTTTATCGTGCTGCCTTCTATTCGACAATAGTCCGCCGAGTCGATATAAACAGTGCCGGAATCATAGTTAACATTCCCCATATTGTAAGCGATGTTGCAGTCGGCTATCAGCACATCTGTTTCAAAAGAATAAATCGTTCTGTTGCCCTGATAGCTGAAATCGCTGTTTGTAATATTCAGTTGCCCTGACAGGCGGCAAAGGACGGCCTCCAGGTTATTAACAAAAACGCAGTTGTTTATATTTATCTCGTTGCAGTCATAGAAAGATGCGGCGTTACCATATTGAAATAGGCAGTTGTCGATAGTTATTTTATCCGCCTCTGAATAAATTATTGGTCGGCATGATGAACTGTAATTCAAAAATCGGCAGTTCTTAATTGTCGGACTGCTTTGACGGCAGTACACTCCATCTAAATAGCCGTTTTGAATCGTAAGGCCGTTTAAAATTGAGTTCGCCCCTTCGTTGTGGTCAAAAACGAAAGCTCTCACAGGGGCATTGCAACTGATGATTGTCGCGGCGACGATATTGGGGTCGTTGGGGTCTGTGCTGCGAACGGTAATCGCAAGGCCGTTGAAAGAAATATCTACAAATCCTTCTCCGCTATATGTGTTCGGGTCGAGGATTATCTCATCGCCGTTGCTGCTGGCACTGATTGCTGATTGAAGCGTTGTGTATTCACCCGGCACATGCCTTTCCGCCGAAAAACAAACCTGTGCCATCGCAAGGAATAAAAATATACCCGCCGACCTAATGCTTTTACACATTCTTCCCAGCCTCCTTTTTAACCTGCAATCAGAATATAAATTTTGCCTATTTTAACAAAAAACGTCCTATATTTGCAAAGAAATTGTTCTTTTTGATGGTTTTTTTTGATAATGGGGGTATTTTAAGTGCTATTTTGCACTTTTTGATGTTCGGATAACAATCGCATAGAAAGCGGGTGATGAGAATCGAACTCACATGACCAGCTTGGAAGGCTGGAGCTTTACCACTAAGCTACACCCGCAACTCTTTTAAAATAAGCGGTTTATATTTACGCAGTCGAAACCTGCGACCAAAGTACTCAGATTATAGCCAAATCTGATGGTCTTGGAAAGACCAATTTTGAAAAAAGTGGATGTCCGATTTGGCCGCCGATTTTTCGTTTCTTCTTTTTTTTGTTTGTCGGATGCGGATTGATGATGTCAGATGATGGCGGCTTGGAAGAGTTTGAGGAGTTCTTTTCTATTCGTGCAATCGTCTCTTTGAGCATGGCATTTTCGGCTTGAAGAAGCCGTATTTGATCAAACAACTGCTGTATGAGAATATCCTTGTCTGTCATATTTTATTATATAACAGACAATTGTATATGGCGCAAATCTTTTATTGCAATTTTTAAAATTATTTTTTAAGGCTGTGAACGGTTACCCATTCAGTGTAATCATATACCACCACTTTCTATTCGGAAACCAGCCTTATGCATACGGCTTTCAACAACAGCAATTTCTTCGTCATGTGGCGGTCGTAACGGAAGGCGATGGTTGCCCATCTTAAATCCGCGTTTTGTAAGAAAATAGTTGCCAAAGGCAAGGAACGAGTATCCTTGTACCGAAAGCCAATAATTGCTGTATTGATGATGCAGAGCATTGCCTTTGGCATAATTGCCTTCTTTGACCGCATTAAAGATCTCAATGACAATCTCAGGTACCACATTATAAGTTGAACCGATGGCAGCAGTTATGCCCGGTATTGTCAATGCCTGAAAAAGGCACTGGTCAAAGCCATGGAATAGCTGCCAATGTGAAGGGCCATTGTTTACGATTGTCTGATGTATGGACAAATCAGCGACGAAAGCCTTTATTCCCGCCATATTGGGAATGTGTGCAAAACCGCTGATTAGTTTGTCTACACCATATTTATCGACCATTGACCCAAATAAGTACGGATAAAATGGAAGCTCTGTAGCATCGGCAATAATTGAAAGATTGGCTATTTCATCATCGAATGAGACGGGATAATATTGCGGCGGCAAAGAGCTGATACCGCATACACCTTTGACACCGGCGGCATGCTTTGCCAATTCCACAGCATCCTTTGTAGCCATTGAACCCACATGCACCATAAGCGGCAACGAGCTGTTCACGGCCAGAGCGACCGATTCGACAATTCTTTTACGCTCATCCTTACTAAGGAGCAGTCCGCTTCCTGTAGTACCACACAGATAAAAACCTCCTGCGCCTTTTTCTGCAAGCCATTTTGCCAGCCGAGCTGTTTCGGCATAGTTAACTTCACCGTTGTTATCGAAGCATGTACAAAGAGCCGGAATTATCCCAGAAAATGTTTTTTTGTTCATATAATATTTATCCAAAAACAATATTGTCAAACTGACCGATTTTTTCGGTCAATTTTTAGATAATCGCAATGGTAATAGATTACTGTTACAGATGCAACAACTTTGTTGTTTGTAATTGTAACTATATATATATAAAGTAGTTGTGTTGAGATAATTATTAAAAATAGAGGTTGCGCTTGAACTAATTACCTCTTGATAGAAAATTTTCTTGACAAACTGATGTATTCTATGATATCCTTATCATGACAACGATATCATAGAGAAAAATATGAGTGATACATTACAGTCAACATTGCGTAGAAAACCGAGCCTGATTCATGTTGCGGAATTGGCCAGAGTAAGTCCTGTTACCGTTGCGCGTACATTTACAGGTTCTGCGCCAGTTGCGGAGAAAACACGGCAAAGTGTTGTAGCGGCGGCTAAGCAATTGGGTTATATGCCTAATTTGCTTGCCAGGGGCTTGCGTGGTGGAAGGACGCAAACCATAGGCATCTTGTGGTCTTTGGGTGGGCCTCATGCTGCGGTACAGATGACACGAAATCTTACTGTGCGAGTGCAAAGACGTGGTTATGTGCCTTCAGTGATGGACAATACCTTTGATGATATAGAAATCAGTAAGACTCTGGAGGATTACAGCCATCGTGGCATAGATGGCGTTATAGTTGAGTGGGGGCCACCGGTTCCAAAGGATAAAAATCTTCATTTGTTGCTCAAACGATTCCCAGCAGTGGTTGCTATTACGCCCAGTTATCAGGGGTTGGAAGTTGATGAAATAATCCAGGACAGATTGGGGGCAATCAGCGATGTTGCGAAGCATTTTGCAGCAACTGGACGAACTCGTCCCGGTATTATCATGCCAATAAACAACGCAAAGGAAAAAGTGGACGCTTTTGTAAAAACATTGGAAGAAAAAGGCATCCCGCTGTCAAAAATAGCCACCATAGATTGCCCCTGGGGGGCAAGCCAGGTTTTTACTCAAACATACTACGATATTCTGGAAGAAAGATTTCCCAAAGGTCAGTGTCTGCCTGATTGCCTGTTCTGCGGTGCTGACGAGGGTGCGATAGCTGCGGTCGCATGGGCAAAATCTCGTGGCATGAGAGTTCCCGAAGATATAGCAATAGTTGGATTCAACGATGGCGATGGCCTTAAGTTTTTAGAACCGCCAATAGCCAGTATTTCACGACATAATTATGATGTTGCGAATGCTGTTGAAGAACTGCTGTTTAGTAGATTGGACAAGCCGGAGTTGCCGATACGAAACAAGAAAATTTCTATGGAATTTGTCTGGCGTGAATCTGCCGGATAGTTTGCAGTTTGAGAGAAATTAGGTGAATGATTGACTAATAACTCTAAATATATTCTGGAAAGGAGGATAAGGGAAAAAATAAAAATTGGAAGGGTTTAGAAGCGTCAGTTTTAAAATTATAATGTTTAAGATGTTTTTGGAGGAAGTCTAATGAAAAAGTATGTAGCAGTTTTGTTCGTAATGGCAGTACTTGGAAGCGGAATTGTCAACGCCGCATTCATGGAATTTGTTGCGGTCGGCGATGCCGGAAATGCGGCAGACACGCGTCCTGTTCGTGGTGAATATTATTTTGGAGACGTAAGCTATGAGTATCAGATTGGCAAGTATGAGACCACCAATGCTCAATATGCAACATTCCTGAATACAGTTGCTGCAAGCGACCCGCATGGTTTGTATAACACAAACATGGCAAATTCTTCCTATAGCAGCAGAGGCGGTATCATTCGAAGCGGTACATCAGGTTCATATACATACAGCGCAGTTGCCGGGCGAGAAAATATGCCCGTGAACTGGGTAAGCTGGCGGTCGGCAGCGAGAGTTGCCAATTGGATGCACAATGGGATGCAGAGTGATGCGGCTACAACTGAATATGGCGCTTATACTAATGTCGATTCAGAACCGATAACACACAATGCAGATGCCAAATTCTGGATTCCCACCGCGGATGAATGGTATAAGGCTGCCTATTATAAGGGCGGCAGCACAAATGCCGGTTATTGGACGTATCCAACACAGAAGGATTGGACACCTGTCGGCGGTCTTGACCCGACAGCTTATCCGGCATCAAATAGAATAAATTATCAGGCTAATAACTATGATTTCGGTCAGGGGTATGATCAGGGCGATTTCGTAACAGTTGGTTATTACTCTTCAACAGCTAATGCATACGGCACGTTTGACCAGGGCGGAAACGTATTTGAGTGGAACGAAGAAATACCACCGGCATACTATGGTACAACGTATCGCTGGCGTAATGGCGGTAATTTTCTGCAAAATTCTGCAGGAGAAGTTTCATATGATTCTTTGAGCGTAGCGGTTGCGGCCAATGGGCAGAATGTTACAGGTTTCAGGCTTGCCACAGTGATTCCCGAACCTGCGACGATTTGTCTTATGAGTATCGGATGTGTTACTCTGTTGCGCAGGCGTAAATAATTACAAAAACAAATGAGTTTTGGGGCGCGATAGTTTCGCGCCCCATCTTAAAAGTATAATCCAAAAAGGATTTCTTAAGGAGTAAGTCGTGAGTTATACGATTTTACAGGAATGGCGTTTCGGCAACAGAAAAGCAGGCGTTGGCATCACCCCACTATCACGATTGGTAGTTCTCAACGCTGTTAAGCGGCCTATTGGTTTTACATTGGTCGAGCTGCTTGTTGTGATATCCATAATCGCTGTGCTGCTTGCGATATTGATGCCATCGCTGCAAAAGGCCCGTGAACAGGCGAAGTCAGTTGTTTGCAGGCAAAATTTAAAACAGCAGGGGTTGGCGGTTAGAATGTATGCAGACGATAATAAGGGTAAATTACCCCAGGCGGATACGTTTGGAGATGTCATTCGCCCTTATCTTGGAATTGATAAGAGTGTTATAAATCCCTTGAGCGGCGGCAGTAAATATATGCAATGCCCAAGTCAAAAAATGGAATATGGGTTTTCGTCCTATGGGCTAAATTTTATTAATGTTTTCAGTCATAACCAGCTGGGATATAGCTGGGATTCCAATCCAGCTTTGAATGAGATGCTTGGCAAGAGTCAGAAACTTGACAATGTCCCCCGCACTACATTTATAATTTCGGAGGCAAGTTCGAACTGGGTTCTTTCACCAACTCGCTGGGTACTCGACAAGTGCACCGATGGCGATACAATCAAGGATACGAACTGGGCGGCCTGGCGGAAATATGGCGACATGTGTAAGTACAATGGTTTTTCTCCTCGGCATATAAAAGCAGGCAACATTTTGATGGGTGATGGTTCTGTCCGTTCCTTAAAACTAATGTCATGGATTAAGAATGTGGACGGTGTGTGGGGTAAGCCAATAAGGCCTTAGTTAATTTGTAATAAAAGTGTTTCTTATAAAAGTTTGAAGGTCGATATAATCGTATGAAAGACAAATTTTAAGAATCAGTAGAAATTGAGCTTTAAGGTTCAATAAGGAGGTGTATATGAAAAAACTGTTATGGTTAAGTCTATTAGTTGTTGTGTTAATTGCTCTGCCGCAAAGCGTATCTGCTAAAAAAGTTATCCAATTGGGATATGGCGACCCTAACACCGACTTTTTTGCGGCTAATATAGGCGATATGAAAAATCAGCCTTTTGACGGCACGGATTTTTTTGCCGAGCCATTAAACCCAACCACCAGAAATCAGTTTGCCTGGCAATGTTGGGGTACAACGGTATTCAGTCATGCCACAATGCAGCATGCCATTGACGAACTCAACGCGGTTGGCGATTATGGTACTTTTACAGAGAATTTTTTGAGAATAACTGTAGCCGCTGATAAGGATGTAACCTGGTTTGTGGACTGGTTTGATGATGCGAATTTTCCTGCGATTGTTTCCAATATGGGAACTGCCGCGTGGATAGTTAAGCAAGGCGGTGTAAAAGGTCTTATGTTTGACATCGAATCATATTCAGGGCAACTTTGGCTGTACTCTGCACAAAAATACAAGACCACAAAAACATTTGCCCAGTATCAGGCACAAGTTCGGCTGCGAGGACAGCAGGTGATGCAGGCAATGCAGGCGGAAGATCCCAATATCCTCATTTTTTTAACTGGTTCTTACAGTTATGTTTGGGGGCCAAGTCAAATAAATGGCAATATCGCTAATTTGCCAAACGTTCAGTATGGTTTATTGCCGGCTTTTTTGGACGGGATGCTGGATGTTGCAGGCTCCGGTGTGCGATTTGTTGACGGATATGAGGGGTCCTATAAATTTAAGACGCTGTCGCAATTCCAAGAGGTTAAAACCGTTATGACAACCGGCTGCCTTCCAATAGTGGCCAATGACGCAGTCTATGCTGCGAAATTCACGTTTGGGTTTGGTCTTTGGATGGATGTTGATTATGCTACAGGCGGCTGGCATGAAGAACCCAATAAGCATTCTCTAAACTATTTTACTCCGGATGAATTTGAGTCGGCTTTAAAGAGCGCGTTGAGCGTAAGCGATGAATATGTTTGGATTTATACAGGTACCCAGTACTGGTGGAATATTTATGGCGGATATAAGAATGTTCCGCACGCGTATAAGGCAGCCGTTCTGTTTGGCGGAGCCGAAGAATTTATGGAATTTGTTACTGTGGGCGATGCAGGTAATTCTGCCGATACAAGGCCGGTGACGTGGTTAGGCACGAACTATTATTTTGGAAATGTGGATTACGAATACAAGATTGGTAAATATGAAGTAACTAATGCCCAGTATTGTGCATTTCTCAACGCTGTGGCTGCCAGCGACCCATGCGGGTTATATGATATTAACATGGGCGATTCTTCGTATCCAAGTCGAGGCGGTATTATCCAGAGCGGTTCTTCCGGCAGTTATACTTATAACACTATTGCGGGGCGGGCGAATTTGCCTGTGAACTGGGTTAGCTGGCGGTCTGCCGCAAGATTTGCCAACTGGATGCACAATGGAATGCTAAACAACCCGACTACCACGGAATACGGCGCTTATGATGCGACTACTTTTGTAGGGACAGCGCCTGATAAGCAGGATCAAACTGCCCATTTTTCGGAGGCGAATTATTGGATTCCCACGACGAATGAGTGGTACAAAGCCGCGTTCTATAAAGGCGGCGGGACGAACGCAGGGTACTGGACTTATGCTACTAAAAGTGATGTTGCTCCTTCGCCTGGGCCTTATGATGATGTCTCAAATCGGGCTAATTATAATGCAAATAATTTTGACTGGGGCGATGGGCTTGATAATGGCGATATGATTTCTGCCGGCTTTTATACGGCTTCGCCCAGCGCTTATGGAACATTCGAGCAGAACGGTAATGTTTATGAGTTAATGGAAGAGTGGAGTCCGGCTTATGAACAAAACCTTCGCAGAAGACATGGAGGCGCCTGGTACTACAGTAATGCCGAACAGTTGTCGTATGTTACTCTAAGCTACGACTGGAACGGTGCGTGGTATGAAACCGGGTTCAGGCTGGCATTTTTTAGCGGGACACGGTGTTTGGCTCCAATTCCCGGCGATGTGTACAATGATTGTAAGATAGATT
>Ga0154459_1140_pt1 | contig 15904 bp, 13 predicted proteins | sample RifGroC2_FD_105652 | JGI IMG/M metagenome (GOLD analysis project Ga0154459, IMG submission 105652) | Planctomycetes bacterium GWC2_45_44 | reverse complement strand
AATTAGATTAGAATATATTTTCAGGAGTTTTGAGTTATGTCAATTGATCGTTCGTTAAAGTCAAAAGGTTCGCTTGTAAGACACCGTAATGTCCTTAACCGCGGAGAAAGAATTGAACGCCTTAAGAGTGAAGATCGCTGGGAAGAAGGCGATGGACTTTTTGGGCTTCCCAAGGTAGCTCATAGAAAAGTTTCTGTCGGCAAGAAGACCAAGGACGAAAAGGCCGCCGCAGATGGTGCCGCCACAGATACAGCCGCAGCACCGGCAGCAGGGGCAAAAGGAGCCGCTCCGGCAGCGAAACCAGCAGCAGGCGCAAAAGCAGCAGCACCGGCGGCGAAACCCGCAGCAGGAGCAAAAGCTGGCGGAAAGAAGTAAATTAGTCGTTGGTATTTGGTGTAGCTGCACTGCGAAACCAAAGTATAGTTCAGTTGCCAAATACTAAATACCGAATACTAAATACCAATGAAATATCTTGCAGACAGAACATCTCTAATCGACGCAAGCGGCATAAGAAAGGTTTTTAATCTTGCCGCGACGATGAAGGACCCGATAAATTTTTCAATCGGCCAGCCGGACTACGATGTGCCCGACGCTCTCAAGCAGGTTGCCATTGATGCTATAAAGCAAGGCAAAAACCGATATACCACCACGGCAGGCGATGCGGAGCTTTTGGCTAAAATCGCAAAGAAAACCACTGCGGAAACCGGATGGCAAACCCCGGCCGCTCTTGTCGCAAGCGGCGTAAGCGGAGCGCTGCTGCTGGCGTTTATGGCGACAATCAATCCGGGCGATGAGGTTATTATTCCCGACCCGTATTTTGTGATGTACAAGCATTTGGTTAATCTGCTTGGCGGCAAATGCGTGTTTGTCGATACCTATCCCGACTTCGCTCTGCACCCGCAGAAAATCGCGGACAAAATCACCGACAAAACAAAACTGATTATCATAAATTCGCCCTGCAATCCGACCGGCGCGGTTTATTCCAAAGCTGACTTAACGGCTCTTGCCGAAATCGCCAGAAAAAAAGAAATTCTTGTTCTGTCTGATGAAATTTACGACCAGTTCTGCTACGATGGGCCGTATCAAAGTATGGCTCCGCTGTACGAGAATACTATATTGATGAGAGGATTCAGCAAATCTTACGCGATGACGGGCTGGCGATTGGCTTATGTGGCTGCGCCTGCGCATTTGAAGCCGATTGTCGAGGAAATGATAAAGATTCAGCAATATACGTTTGTTTGCGCCCCTGCCCCATTCCAGCAGGCGGCGAACGCGGCTCTCGATTTCGATATAAGCAATTACATCGCTGATTACAAAACCAAGCGTGATATACTTTACGCAGGGCTGAAAGATAAGTTCCAGATGGTCAAATCCGCGGGCGCGTTTTACGCTTTCATAAAATCGCCGATGAAGACAAGCACTGAATTTGTCGAAAAGGCAATCAAAAATAACGTGCTGATTATACCGGGTAATGTCTTCAGCGAAAAAGACACACACTTTAGATTGTGCTTTACCACCACAAACGACAGGCTTCAAAAAGGCTCTGAAATACTCAAGTCAATAGCTAATAGTCAATAGTCAGCAGTGTAAAAAAAAACTTTTCTTACAGCTTCCAGTCTGAAGCGTCTTTTACGAGTTTGTTCTGGATAATCATACCGATGCCGGTTGTAAAAATCAGGATTACCGGCAAAAACCAGTTGTGATTGTTCACCAGCGAATAGATATTGTTAGTCGGAGTCGGCTGGGTCTTTTCATAGAGATGCAGCAGTGCAAGAAAACCGACAATCACCAGCACTCCGCCGCCCATACTCGTGAACAGCATTACGGAAATTTTGAAAACGATAAACGAAATCATACCGCCTGCGATAATACCGATAATCGCCCCCGCCCAGATATACTGCTGCGGAAGATTGAAAGCGAACCAGATTCCGCCGGTAACAATTCCGCCCGCAACCGCTCCGAGCAGACTCACCGCCCATTTCATCAGTGGAATTGACAACGCCGCAAGGCCGAGAAGACCGATTACTCCGCCCCAGAGAACCGAACCTGCCATGTGGCCGAATTTCATACCCGCGAAAAGGCCGAGCATACCGAAACAAACAACGGTAAGGACTTTAAATATTCGCCATCCGTACAGCAGATACACCGCACCGAACGAAACCGCAATCAACGCCTGCAGCCATGACAGTGCGCTTATCTGCTCCCAAACTAAATCGAGCGGTACAATGTCCGCTGATTTACCGGCGGCTGTTCCGCCGGCCTGCGCAAGAACTAAAAATATATCCATTTTTATTCTCCATTCTCTTTCTTTGAGACTTGTGGTTTTATAATTTCAGGTTTTGCGGGCGTAAGCAGCAACTGCATTATCGTCCCGAACGCCGTCATAGCTCCGAAAGCAATGCCGTAAAACTGAAGCTTTGCCGCGAGCATACTAATCGGTTCAGAGCCTTTATAGAACAAAAGTATTATCATCCCTGCAAAAACAACCGCCGAGCCAATGCTCGCTGACACCACAGCGACAAAAAATCTCGGCATAACAAAACAAAAGAACACAACGGCAAGAACCGCCCCTGCCGCGGCGCCATAAGCAGCGATACCCGCCGAGAGAACCGTCTTTTTGGCGAGACTGATTATGTGAGCGAACATTTTTACGGTTATATCCATCGCCGCGGGCGTTTGGATAACAATTCCTTTTTGCTGGTATTCCGGCCAAGTCGGATAGGCCGACGAGGACACAAAATCATCAGCCGTAACTTCGTTCGGTTTGACGCTGCGAGCGTCAAAAAACTCTGCTTGGCCGGTATCTGCCGGCTGCAATCCGCCGGAAATGATAGTTATCGCCAGCAGTCCACCGACGAGTGCCGCGAAGATTCCGAGTATAAATCTGCCCGCCGCCGCTCCGACAATAATTCCGATGCCGCAAGCGATGAGCAGTATTTTGGCCGGATAATCACCGAAGGCAGACACCCCTGCCGCGGCGACAACCGCACCTACAATTGCGCTGACTACACATTTAAAGCGCAAGCCCGCCAGCCAGATGCACAGCCCGACCAGAACGATTACGATTCCCGTCCCAATCAAAAGCCGGCTCTGGAATTTTTGAGCAAGACTCTGATAATATACTAACGCATCAAACATACTGTTATCAGTGTAAATATCGACATTTTTAGTAAAAACCCTTTAATTTAGGTAAATATAGGTAAAATTGGTAATTTCAGAAAAAAACAACACGAAAATTTGTGTTTTTCTTAAATTTATTGACTTTGCGGTATTAGAACATAAAATGTCCTCTTTAAACGAGGGAAGATTTTTCAGGAAAAAAAATGGCGACTGACAGGACTATGGCATCAAACACGATGGTCGTTATTCTCGCTGCCGGCAAAGGCACAAGAATGGGAAGAAACGATATGGCGAAGGTCTGCTTCGAGATTGACGGCATCCCGGCGATTAACAGGACAATCGCGACCTTCCAGAAACTCGGATTTGAAAATTTTATGCTGACCATCGGCGACAAGGCTGAACAAGTCCTCGAAACGGTCAAGGCCATAAACCCATCCTGTCTGTATGTCTATCAGCAGCCGCAGCTCGGCACAGGGCACGCCGCGAAGTTAGCCGCCGAAGCCCTCGAAAAAATGAATTTTCAGGGCAACGTCATCGTTACGCTCGGCGATAAATTTATCGAGTCTGCCGCAGTGGAAATGCTTGCCGAGGGATTTATAAAACAGCAGGCCGACCTTTCGCTGCTGACAATCCCCAAAGGCAAAAAAGACGAAAGCGCAGGGCGGGTCTTCGCCGACAAGACAGGACAAATTATTGACATTATTGAAAAAGTTGACATCGCCCGCCAGTCTATCGCTGACGAGCTGTCGGAAAAAATTAAAAAACATCAGCATATATCGCCTGAACTGCTTGTGCAGATAATAAACAAATTTATGCCGTCCACGAAAAAACAGGCTGTTGCCGTTCCTCAACTGCTTGCTCTTGCCAAAACTCCGAATAAAATCGAAAGTTCCGCCTTACAAAAGGTTCTTTCGCTTGGGCAGTATAATATCGAAATTGCCGGTAAAAAATTCACCGCCGAAGAAATAGAAACCTGCTGCAAGGGCGTTAATCCGAGCCTGTATATGTTCAGGCATAAAGCGTTTTATCACGGCACATCTCTGATAGACAACAACAACGCACAAAAAGAATACTATCTCACCGATATTGTAAGACAGTTATCTTCCGTCAAAATTGAAAATACTCAAAAATATAAGGTCAGAGCCGTTCATATCGCGAATACGAATTATATTCAGGGGTTCAATTCGCCCGATGAACTGCTCGGAATTCAGGATTATGTCAGAAGGCAGAAACTTAAAGCCGATAAAACATCTAACGCCTCGACACAGCCGGTATTAAAATCTTCGCAGTATTGCACGGTCAGGCAGTGGCTCGATAAACTTGACTCACGGAAATCTTCTCTGACGCAGTGGCTGAATCATATTTACGGCAAAAACGAACAACTGCATAAAGAGAAATTAAGTTCGCTCAAAAAAGTTCTAACCTGTTACGGCAAAAATTTCGGTTTTGACCATAAGGTCTGCATCGTTCGAGCGCCGGGCAGAATCAACCTTATGGGTAGGCACGTTGACCACAGAGGCGGATATAATAATTTTCTTGCGCTTGACAGAGAGACGATAGTTGTCGCCGGTTTGCGGGATGACAACAACGTAACGGCGGTCAATGTTATGCCGCAAAAATTCAAGTCCGTGCGTTTTAATATATCCGAACTGATTGGCAGATTTGCATGGGGGGACTGGCTCAATTTTGTCAACAGCGACTGGGTGCGAACTATGCTGCACTCGGCCGCCGGGAATTGGGGCAATTACATAAAAGCCGCGATACTCCGGCTTCAGCACAGATTTACCGATATCAAGGTCGGCGGTATGAACCTCGCCTTTTGCGGCGATGTCCCGATAGCCGCGGGGTTATCCAGCAGTTCAACCATAGTCGTCGCGACTCTTCAGGCGGCCATAGCTCTGAATAATTTCGACCTGACAAGTCAGCAGTTCATTGACCTCTGCGGCGAGGGCGAATGGTTTGTCGGGTCGCGAGGCGGAGCCGGAGACCACGCCGCGATTTATCTCGGCCAGCGCGGCAAAATCGCACAGGTACGCAATCTGCCATTTAAAGTGGAAAAAATTATCGATGCGCCGAAGGATTATCAGGTAATAATCGCCAACAGTCATATCAAAGCCGCCAAAAGCGAAGCGGCAAAGCATACCTTCAACGCGAAAATCGCCAGCTACAATCTCGGTCTTGCGCTTTTGAAACTTCGCTGCCCGCAAATCGCCGAAATGGTCGAGTATTTGCGCGATATAAACCCGGAAAATTTAGCGTGTACCACCAGCGATATTTACAGACTTATGCAGAAGGTGCCGCAATTTCTTACACGCGCGGAATTAAGTTCGCTGCTCGGCGCAAAACACCGCCAACTGCTCGAAACAAATTTCGCATCGCATAAAGACCCCGGCAAATATAATATCCGGGGCATACTGCTTTTCGGCATCTGCGAAATAGCCAGAAGCAAAAGATGCCTTGAATATCTCGAGGCCGGCAGGATTGACGAATTTGGAAATTTGATGAAAATAAGCCATAACGGCGACAGAGTATCCTGCTGTCTGCCCGATGGAAAATATCACAAGCTCAAACCAGCCTGCGACGACGATTATATCAACAGACTTATCAGCGACCTTTCGAGCGAAGACCCGCAACGGGTTTTAAAAGCTCAATTATATTATCAGCCCGGCGAATACGGATGCAGTACCGAAGAAATCGACAAAATGGTTGACATAGCCGTTGCCGTTGACGGCGTGGCAGGAGCGCAGATTGCCGGCGCAGGCCTTGGCGGATGTATAATGATACTGGCCGAGAAACGCTGCGTTGACAAAGTCAAAAACGCTTTGATTAAACACTATTACCGCCCCGCCGGCCTTAAACCTGCCGTTTTGCCCTGCATAACGACAGAAGGCGCCGGCCTTGCGGAATTCTAACAATAAACGTATCTAACGAGGCGGCAGGTTCACTTTGCCTTTTCACACCGTTCGATAAATTCATCATCTATCGTTATCGGCTCAGCATTTGGGTCCGCCTGCGAAGTTGCGAAAACAAACACGAATTTTTCGCACATTTGACCGGAAACGCTTTGAAAGCCGGTCTGGAAATTTTTAATGAGCTTCGCGTCATCGCCGCAGTTGACAGCAACGGCATAAATTTTCCCCGCCTCGAGCGCAACCGGCAAAGTCCACTCGCTCCCGGTCGAATCAAACGCAGGCTTTCCAGCCGCGGCCGGAAAATCCGCGGGAGCGAACGACGAATAAAACCACCCTGTCTTTTTCATCGGCTCGCTGAACGTAATTTTAATTGATGCGGTATTCGGGTCAACATCTTCAGCGTAAAGTTTGGGAATCGTATCAACGACAAAAACTTTCGCTTTTTCTTCCGCTTTTTTGCGGGACTCGGCCAGACTAATATCGGCAAGCATTTTCTCTGATTTCAGAGCCGCCGGACTTTGCGGATATTTTTTTATTACCGACTCAAACTGCTTTATCGCCTGTTCTCTGCGTCCCATTTTATGCAGACAAACGCCGATTTGATAAGCCGCTCCGGCCGAGGATTTTTCATCTGCCCGGCCGTTTTTTATAATGTACTCGTATATTTTTACAGCCCGTTCAAAGTTGCCCTGCTCCTGGGCGGCAAGACCCTCTCGAAGCCTGGCTTTTAATGATAAATCTTTTGAGTCGGATATTGAATTACTGTCTTTTGAAGTATGTGCATTCCTACAGGCGGTTTCAATGCGTTTTAATATCTCTGCATAATCTTTTTTCGCGCCGCCGATTTCGGTTTTGTAGTCGAATGAATCGCTGCCGTCTGATGCCAGCGTCGCCTGTACGATATTATTTCTTAAATATGAAAGCCACTGGCCGCCTGAAAAAACGAACATCACTGTCTTATTGTCAAGCCGCTGAAAATTTTCGCTGTTTTCTATTTCGCCCGGCATCGCCGCGACGAAATTCATACTGACTGTTTTAAATATATCCGCCGGCAATTTTCTTATTTGCGGGTCTAACTGAAAATTGTCCTGCAATTTCAATTCGACGGTTGGCTTTGCGTCCGAACGGCGGGCAAGCTCAAGTTTGATGCCGGTCTTGGCCGAGCCGATAAAAAAATCCACTTTATTGATATCACTGAAATATGCCGTGCCCTTGAAATAGCATCTGCCGTCGTCGAGGACTTTCCAATTTACGCCGCTCCACGCCGCCAGGCCGCCGGACGAAACCATCGTTTTGAGCTGCTCGACGAAAAATTTCTCTCCATCCGCGCAATCTTCATCTGTCAGGAGACAATAGGCAGGGTAATCAAAAAGCCCCTCGATGCTGACTTTTCCGCTGCCGTCTTTGTTCAGACTGAAAACCGCCTGGCCGTTGATGCACCCGGCCGCGAAAACAAATGGCAGCAGAAAAAACAGCAGGTATTTTATTCGTCCCATCAAAAGTCACCTAAAAACTACACAGGGAGTTTATCCAAAATCTCAATTTTCTCAACCCTTTTATAAAAGATGTTTTCTGGACATAAATACCCGACAACTTCGACAAAAACGGCCTTATCAATATATTTTTTTGAGATTTTTTAATCCTTGACAAACCGAACGTCCGATAGTTAAATTAGGAAGTTAAGGCAAATTAGGATAATACGCAGAATTTGACTACTGGCTACTAAATTAGAATATGGATATTCAAGCGAGGGAAATAAAATGATGGATACATTGAAAGACCTTTACACAACCGGTGAGGCTGCCGATATTTGCAGTCTTAGTCAGCAGACAATAATAAGATGTTTCGATTCGGGCAGGCTGCGCGGTTTCCGCATCCCGGGTTCAAAATTTCGCAAAATACCCCGCGATAACCTGCTGAAGTTTATGAAAGAAAACAGCATCCCGATGCAAAGCCTGCAAACGGGCAAAAAACGGCTGCTGATTGTTGACGATGATGCCGAAATTGTGGAACTGATGGTCGATGTTCTCGGCAGAGACGGCAGATTCGATATCAAAACCGCCTCGACAGGCTACGATGCCGGTATTATGACTCAAAAATTCAATCCGGACCTTATCCTTCTGGACTATATGCTACCGGATGTCAACGGCAACATCGTTTGCAAAACAATTAAGGAAAACCCGGAATTTTCGAATACCCGGATAATAATAATCAGCGGCGTAATCAATCAACTTGAGATAGACGACCTGCTAAAGGCCGGAGCTGAAGCGTTTATGAAAAAGCCTTTCAGCATCACCGAACTGATTGAAAAAATCGGCGCCGTGCTGGAAATTTAAATTATACGCCGCACTGGAAGAAGACAGATTAAATGACTGCGTTTGCGACTAATATCTCCGCACAGAGAGTAAGGCTTTCCGTCTGCAAGCTCGACAGCTTGTTTGCGCACCCTGCCTCAATCACAGGCTGCCTCGAATCCATAAACAACGCCGACGAAAACCTCCGGCTGTACTGCGAATCTGACCCGGCAATCGCTCTGGCGATTATCAATTTGTGCAGGCAGCAGGAAATACCTTTCGATTTCGCCAATCTTAATTTCGCTTCTATAGTCAGACAGATTCCCAAATCCCAGCTCGTCAAAACAATACTCGCCATAGACATCCACGATTCGGCAAACGAGCAGAAGCTGAATTTTATTATGAACTTAAATCTCCGCAGCGGCATCAGGGCTTATACAGCCAGACTAATCGCGGAAAAATCATCGCCGAATTTAACATCGCAGGCTTTTGTCGCCGGTCTTTTCGCTGACATAGGTCTGCTCGCTCTTGCGCAGCTTTTCAGCAAGAGTATCGAAATGCTCTTTGAAGAGGCAAAAGGGCAGAGAAGTTCGCTGCTTGAACTTGAAAATCAGCATTTGGGCAACACGGATAACGCCCTTTCAAATCAACTGCTGACAAAGCTGCAATTCCCCGCCGCCATCGCCGAGGCCGTCTGGCTCGCTCCGAAAGCGACCAATGACTTAATCGCGAAACTGCCAAATGGAAAACTCATCGCGATTGTTCGACTGGCTGAAATTTTGAGCAGCCCGACGATTACAGACGACATTTCATATTTTGCCAAACATTTATTCCTAACGGATTCCGATATAAGTCAGATTAGGCAGAAGGCCGCCGACCGTCACACTCAAATCGGCAAACTCTTCAGCCCGGAAAAAGCCAACCGACACGCATATCTCGAAGCGATAAAAAATATTTATTTGAAGCAGCTTTCCGCCGAGACCGGCGAAGATAATTTTACGCAGTTTGCGCAAAAATTTATCGATGTCTTCCTGCCGAATTCGCCGCTGTCGGAGGCGACTGAAGCAGCGGCAAAAATTTTCGCAGAATCCTTTCTCGTTCAAAAACTTTGCGTTTTCACGGCCGATACGGCTAATGCCGATTTGATTTTATCTTATGTAATCGACGGCTCATCGGCAAGGTCGGTGCTTATAAATTCACCCGATGGCTTTTCAATCGCCGATGCCGAGAAAGACGATTTCGCCGGCTGGCTGTTTGAACAAATTGGAATTGAAAGCGAAAAAAGCTATTATATCCCCATCAAAAACGCCTGCCAAACCGTTGCGGGAATAATCCTTGACGGCCCGATGCCCGACAAAAAGCTGCTCGACAAAATTACCTCGCTGCTCGGCGTGGTATTCGCTTTGGCAGGCGAAAACGCTCATCAAAAGCAAATTACGCAAATCACTCTTGATACCGCCGCCGTTTCGCAACCTGTTCAAATCGCCAAACCCCAGCCGATTGCACCTGTCCCCGCTGTACCGGCAGAAAAACAGGACATAACTCAAATCGCCGCAGAGCTTGCCGCTGGAGCCGCACACGAATTGAACAATCCGCTTGCCGTGATTTCCGGCAGAGCGCAAATGCTTATTGCCGGTGAGTCTGACGAAACAAGGCAGCAGATATTAAGTCAGATTGTCGAAAAGACAAAGGACATAGAAGAAATTATCAGCCAGTTGATGTGTTATGCCCGGCCGCCTGTCGCGCAGATTCGCACGGTCTCGCCGTTCATCGTAATTAACAACTGCCTTGAAAAAGTCAACGCCCGTTACCTTTCCGAGCCGATTGACATTCACATCGAGAACATTGAAAACCTCGGCGATATCGAAGTCGATGCCGAGCAGGTTGCCGAGTCGCTCGCCCAGCTTATTTATAATGCGCTGGAATCCTACGAAAGCGGCAACGGCCCGGTTCAAATCACCGGCGAAGAAAACGCACAAAGCGTCGAAATTACAATCAGAGATTACGGCTACGGAATGAGCGAGGAAACTCTGGTCAAAGCTGCCGAGCCATTCTTCTCCGACAAACCCGCAGGCAGACAGCGCGGAATGGGACTCTCCATCGCGGCAGGCCTGCTGAAAAACAACAACTGCACAATCAAAATAGAAAGCCAGCCCGACGCAGGCACAACTATACGGCTGACTCTGCCGAGAGCATCTTGAAATCTCTAACAAACAGAAATCGTCGCAGAATCAAAAATCCTAAATCCTAATATCGAAATTCTAAACAAATATAAATTACCAAAATTCAAATGGCCAAAACTTGCGAATTTGGCGTTTTTAGAAAAAACAGCGTGGGCTAAAGCCCACCCTACAAAACTGGATTCCCGCTTTCGCGGGAATGACAAGTCGTAATTGACACTTGGCTAAAGTATTACAAAAATTCTTACTTCCTTATTTCTTTTCTTCCTTTCTTCTTTTTCCACACAAGTCCGAAAATTCCTCAACCGCCGCCGCGGCCTATTCATAAGACCTATAAAATCGCATTATTCACACTATCAAAGCGTATTTATAGAACTTTCGCCTTCAATCGCAATTCCTCTAAACCATCACTTTGTCTATGCCGAAGTTAGGAGCGAACAATAGGCTCTTTGGAGATACACTGTTGAAAGAACAAAGAAACGCAAGAGTAAAGCAGCTTGTAAGGGCGCTTAACAGAGTACGGAGGATTCAGAAGCAGAAAATCGATATCCTCTGCAATGATATTCTAAAGGCACATGGCGAATTTATAAATCATCTGAAAAATTTCAGATTCGCCGCTGACTTTTTTGAAAATCTTCTCGAAGCGACCACACCCGACAGCCTCGCGCGCTGCGCAGGGGAATTTCTAACCGAAAATATAGAAGATTGCAGCGTTGCTGTGGTTTTCATAACAGCGTCAGTACCGGAAATCCATTTTTACTCGCACAATTCGCATCTTGAAGACATACCATCGCAATTAAGCCCCTGCCTGACAGCCAAAATGGTCGAAGCAGTCTGCCACAGCAGCCGGGTATGCGACAGCAACGACCTTTGTGAAATGGAATTTTTCGCAGGCCCCGCTGTCCTGAAAAAAATATCCTTAGCAGCAATAGGTTTGAATAACTCCGGCCCGGCATTGGGAATGCTCTTGCTTTATCGCCCCGCCGATTGTCCTTTTAGCAAAACCGAACTTACGCAGGTCTCTTCAATAACCAAAGGCCTCTCAACAGCCGTCAAAGCTATGCACGGCAAAACAACCTGCGATAACTACGCGTAAAGAAAATTAAATATCAAAAATAAAAAATCAAAACTTGTCCCCGCGAAGGCGGGGATTGAGGAACTCGGCCTAAAGGCCGAAATTTTCATATTATAAACTTTCCTTTATCGTAGATTACTTCGCCATCGGCGATAATCTGTCCATCGTTCATATCGGCGAGCAAATCCCAGTGAATCGCAGATTCGTTTGTTCCACCTGTTTCGGGATATGCCGCTCCCAGAGCCATATGAATCGTGCCGCCCATTTTTTCGTCAAACAACATATTCTTTGTAAATTTGTTCACTCTTGAATTTGTCCCGATAGCCACTTCGCCAAATCGTCTCGCACCGGGAATTTCCAGAACCTTATTCAAAAGCTCCTGCCCCTTGCCGGCAGCACCCTTTACAACCTGACCGTCTGCAATTTCCAATCGAATGTCCTCGATTTCCTGCCCCATAAAAATTCCCGGATACGAAAATCGCACAACGCCACTGACGGAATCCTCCAGCGGAGCCGTAAAAACTTCGCCGCTGGGCATATTATTTTTGCCCGATGAGTTAATCCATTTCTTGCCCTGTGTACTGAATTTTACATCAATACCATTCCCCTTATATTGTATCTGTGTTTTGCTGTTGAGAATATCGACAAATTTTTGCTGGTCTTTTTCGAGTTTTTCCCAGCAGGCAATTGGGTCGTTCTCATACAAAAAACAGCAGTTATAGACAAAATCAGCATATTCAGCCTGGCTCATTCCGCATTCCTGCGCCTCTGAATTTGTCGGAAAAACGCACAGCGTCCAGCGCAGTTCATCGTTGGCCGCCCTTTGCATAAACAATTTATTTATTTCCGCTCTTGCCGCGCTGCATTTTTGTTTTTTCGCGGCATCGACGTTCTGCAATTCTTTCACATTGAACGGAGCGATTATATTCAAAACAGCATCGTATTTTTCATAGACGTACCTGCTCAATGGCGAAATATATTCAAGCTGCGCATCGGTTGCGGCATCATAGAAAATCTTTTCCGTGCCGTTGAGCGAGATTTTAAATTCCGGAAACGCTCCCGCCGCAAGAGCGTTTGCATAAACCTCTTTGAGCAGTTCTTCAGCCAGATAACTGGAATTTATCAGCAGCCTGTCGCCCTTTTTGATGCCAAGCGAATACTCAACAAGTAATTTCGCGTATTTTTTAATAATATCGTTTGTTGCCATAAAATTTTCCCTTGTAAAAACAGCCTTTGGAACGGAGAATATACCGCTTTAAAGGTTTTATTTCAATATGATAAATGTTTTTATAAATTCGTTCAGCGTAACTTTTGGGGCTTTGTTGCAGATTCTGCTCGTCTCTGTCGCCGGCGGAGTTCTAATCCGCAAAAAAGTCATAACGCAGGAACATCTAAAATCGCTCTCAACGGTCGTTGTCCGCGTGCTGCTGCCGTGTATGACGTTTTCAAACATCGTCCGAAATTTCAATCCTGCCCAGTTCAGAATCTGGCCGCTTGTGCCGTTAGTCGCTATTTTAACCATCAGTCTGGGTCTGCTGGCGGCAATAACGCTGTTCTGGCCGAATTTAAAGATGAACAAACATCACTTTGCAACAGCCTCTCTGCAAAACGCAGGTTATCTTATTCTGCCTCTCGGCAAAATCCTCTACCCGGAGCAATTCGACGAGTTCGCGATGTATTGCTTCCTTTATATTCTCGGTATGAGCCCGCTGCTCTGGTCGCTGGGCAAGTATTTAATAAGTTCGGGCGAAGACGAAAAAATTTCCTTCTGCGGTCTGCTCACCCCGCCGCTTGTCGCCTGTATCGGCGCGATTGTGATAGTCCTGGTAAAAATACAATTCTTAATACCGAATATCGTCCTCGATTCATCAGAATTGATAGGTTCTGCCACTGTTCCGATTGCGACATTTGTTCTCGGCGCGGTTCTCGGCAGCATTTCATTCAACATAAAATCGCACGTTTTTGATGCCGCCAAAGTCCTGTTCGTGCGTTTGATTTTTGTGCCGATTTGCACAATTGCCGTCCTTATGCTCACGGGTTTGCATCACAACTATCCGCTTTTGTGCAATCTGTTTGTTTTGCAGTCGTCATCATCGCCGGCAACCGGATTGATTTTGCAGGTCAAACACTATGGCGGCAACGAAGAAGAAGTCGGCTCAATTCTGATGCTCTCTTATATCGCCTGTATTTTCACGATTCCCCTGTGGCTGGCCGTCTGGACAATGCTGATAAAGTAGTTTTGATACCGGGCGAATTTGGAATCAGCGAGCAAGCAGCCAAAAGACTAATGCCGCCGCGATGAGGCGATAGATGCCGAATGGGGTCAATCCGTGATGTGTGAGCCATTTAACAAAACCCTTAACGGCCAAAGCCGCGACGACGCCGCTGACGACGAGACCGACGACTATGCCGTCGATGCCGGCAATTTGCGTCAGAACATCCCAATGCTTAATAGCCGAAACGGTCGTTGCACCCATCAGGGTCGGAAGAGCCAATAGAAAACTGAATTCCGCGGCGGCGAGCATATCAAGACCAACCAGAAGCCCGGCAAGAATTGTTATCATACTGCGGCTTGTGCCGGGCCACATCGCAAGAACCTGGGCGATGCCGATAATTAGAGCCTGACGGAAAGTTACCATATCGAGGTCGCGGATTCGGCCTGTTGATTTATCTTTGCGATAGAAGTATTCAACGACAATCATAACAACGCCGCCGACGGCCAATGCCCACGCTACCGGCACCGGGCCGAACAGATAGGCTTCGATAGTTTCATCTAAAGGTAGCCCGATGATTACGGCGGGCAGAAACGCAACAACAAGAAGACCGAGAAGTTTTAAGCCTTTTGGGTTTTTGCCGAGAAGTCCGGCGCACATCTGGCCGATACGATTTCGATAAAGGCCGACAACGGCGAGAATTGCGCCGAGCTGGATGACGATGTCAAAAGAGTTGAGAGCCTCCATTTTGTCTTTATCTATGAGTTTTCCGAAAATGCCCGTCTTGTCGCTGTAATGGATGAGATTCATAAAATGGCCTGCAAGAATGAGATGGCCGGTCGAAGATACAGGCAGGTATTCGGTGATGCCTTCAACAACGCCAAGAATGGCGGCCTGGGCGAGGGTAAGTTTTTCCGTTTGCAATTCCGGCTGTACCATACCGCTTTGAAGCTCGCCCTGTTTTCTGGCATCCTGTTCAGACACAGCGGCAATGACAATTCCGGATACTGCGACAAAAAAAACAATTAAAAACAGGAGACGGCGTTTCATAGTATTTCTTATCCATTAGAAAAACAATTTTATGGAATAATAAACCGAACGAGGGGTTTTTGAAAGTTAAAAAATTAAATCAGTTCCATTGCTCTGGGCAGGATATTTTCGACTTTGTCGTCCTGCTGAACTTCAAGCCAATTGACATTCTTAAATGTTTTAAACCACGTTCGCTGTGCCTTGGCAAATTTTCGGGTATTTATCTTTATCTGCTCAATGGTTTTTTCAAGCGTTTCATTGCCTTTTAAATGTTCGATGGTCTCGGCGTAGCCGATAGCGCTGGCAGCCTGTTTGCTCATTGGTTTTTCCTCGGCCAGCAGGTTTTTTACTTCGTCAACCAAACCAAGCTCGAACATTTTTTTGACGCGGGCATTTATTCGGCTGCTTGCGTCGGTTTTCTCGCGTGCAAGGCCAAGCAGCTTCCATTTGTCGTTTGGCTGCGGTTTATCGAACTGCTGCTGAAAATTAGAAATCGGTTTTCCGGTGAGCCGATAAACTTCCAAAGCTCGAATTATGCGTTTCTCGTCATTTGCGTGTATTCGCTCGGCGGCCTGCGGGTCAACGGCAGTTAGTTGTTTGTGAAGTTCGCCCAGCGATGTTTGGGCGATTTGTTCTTTGAGTTGGGTTCGGATTTGTTCGTTTGTGCCGGGGCCATCGAACAGGCCGAACAGCATAGCCTTTATGTACATCGCGCTTCCACCGACCGCGATGATGGATTTTCCTTTGGCTTCTATCTTTTCGACGGCGTTGTTCATAAGCTGCAAAAATACGTCCACGCTGAACGATTCGCTCGGCTCGACAACGTCAATAAGGTGATAATTGAGCTGCTTTTGCTGCTCTTTGGAAGGTTTTGCTGTGCCGATGTCCATTCGTCTATAAACCTTCATCGAGTCGATACTTATGATTTCAGCATCGATTTTTTTCGCCAGTTCGAAGGCCAATTTTGCCTTGCCGCCAGCGGTTACGCCCAGAATTAAAATCCTTTGTTTGTCCACAATTAAATTTGACTGTATGTTGGTCGGAAAATATGTATAATAACCGATTCACAAAAAAACTCCAT
>Ga0154459_1158_pt1 | contig 28612 bp, 22 predicted proteins | sample RifGroC2_FD_105652 | JGI IMG/M metagenome (GOLD analysis project Ga0154459, IMG submission 105652) | Planctomycetes bacterium GWC2_45_44 | reverse complement strand
CCGGTTTCAGAGACCGCGCTGCGATATTCTCGCCTTCTGTTCCAGCGCGCAATCATCGCCCAGAGGTCGAACTGGTCGCCGGGGATAATTTTCACAATCAAAAACAGCATAATCGAAAGAATACCGAAAGCGTAGCCCGCCAGATGCGCATCGTAAGCGACATTCTGTACGCCCCTGTTGATTATGTTGTCTATAAATATCATTTTGAATATTATCAGGAATATGGCCGGCACTTCCATCGTACCGATGAAAAAGAACCAGTAAATAATTGTAATCAGTGATTGTGGGAAAAGAACTAAATAAGCTCCTGTAACCGCGGCGATTGCTCCGCTTGCACCGAGTACGGGCGTAGCTATTCCGCCGCCGTGAAGTGATGCCACGAGAATGTGCCCGATTGCGCTGAAAATCGCTCCCGCTAAATAGAAGCACAGGTAGCCGAGATTGCCAAGCCGGTCGTTGACATTGTTGCCGAAAATATATAGAAAATACATATTGCCGAGGATGTGCATAACACTGCCGTGCAGGAATGCGTAAGTGATGAACTGCCAAAGAAACGGATAGGCAGGGGTGAGCATAAAGCCCGATGCCCAGCCGCGGAGATTCTGTTCGCCGCCGACATAAGTGATTAGGAATATGACGATATTGACGGCTATCAATGCATAATTCGTGTACGGCACACGATGCGGGGTTATGTCTGTTCTTATTGGAAGCATATTTTTTAGGTTTTTCTGTAAAAAAATGTCGAAAAATTACTCTAATAATAGTATTCTAACGATAATTATAAGCGGGTATAGATACCAGAATCGAGCAAAAAATGCACATAAAAAATCAGATTTTGAAAAATCGGCTTTGCCGGGTACGCCAAACGCTGGCCGAAAAGAATTTCAACGCCGCCATTGTGGCAAACGCCTCGAACGTCAGATATTTAAGCGGCTTCCAGGGCGACGATAGTTGGCTCATCGTAACCGGCAAAAATCTTTTTCTCATCACCGACAGCAGATACACCCTGCAGGCAAAAAAGCAATGCCCGCTATGTAAAATCATCGAACGAAAAACGTCAATGCCGGACGCTATATGCCAGACACTGAAAAAAATTAAAAATATTAAAATCGTATGTATTGAAAGCAAAGTTGAAATCAGAATTTTCGACAGTTTAAAGAAAAAACTCCCTGTTCATCTGAAATCTGTCGGCAATCTCGTCGAAGCTGTTCGACAAGTTAAGGATTCTGCCGAAATCGCGACAATGAGTAAAGCCGGAAAAATCGCAAAGAAAGCTTTGGATAACATTTTGCCTAAAATTTACTCCGGCATAAAAGAAATCGAACTTGCAGCAATGCTCGATTACGAAATGAAAAAATCCGACGCATCGCCCGCCTTTGAAACAATCGTCGCGTTCGGCTCAAACTCCGCTATGCCCCATCACAGACCGACAGACCGAAAACTGAAAAAAAACGATATGATACTGATTGACTTCGGCGCAAAATTCAAAGGCTATTGCTGCGATATTACAAGATGTTTCGCCGTCGGCAAAGCAGACAAACTCTACGAAAAAGTTTATAAAACCGTTTTCGCCGCCCAGCGGTCAGCGTTCAAAACCGTCAAAGCAAACAAACCGCTCATCGATACTGACAATACCGCCAGGGGAATTATCAAATCCGCCAAACTGCCCGTTTATGGCCACGGAACAGGCCACGGCCTGGGATTGGAAGTTCACGAATCGCCGACGATTTCGGTTCTCTCGAAGGATAATTTTAAACAGGGAAACGTAATCACCATCGAACCTGCGGTTTATCTGCCCGGCAAATTCGGAATAAGAATCGAAGACGATGTTGTCGTTACAAAAACCGGATGCAAAATTCTAACTTCAACTTTGAAAAATGATTGTGTGCCGATTTTGAAAATCAGTTGATAGTTGACGACAGGTTTGATATTATATTGGAAGTGAGAAACTGCATAATATGCCGGCGAAAATAGCTATGATAAAAACTCTAAAAAGGACAGCCACATCGGTACTGCCCATCTCAAAGAAACGCACAGGCAGTTGTCTCCGCTGCGGTCAATGCTGCAAGCTTCTTGTCAATTGCCCGTTTCTTAGATACGATGCCGAAAACAAAAGCTCCTGCTCCATATATAAATGCCGACCGCTGAACTGCCTGAAGTATCCGCGAATCTCATCCGAATCTGTTACAGCCGATAAGTGCGGCTTTAAATTCGAGTGAATTTGTTTTAGCCACAGAGCCTATTCTTCAGATTTCTTTTTTGGTTTTGCGTTCTTCTTTTCCGCCGGTTCTTTTTCAGCAGCGGGAGTTTTTGTTTTCGCCGCTGATTTTTTGTCTCTGCCTAAAAGAGTATCGGCCTCGGCAAGGGTCTTTGGCGGCCACTGGCCTTTTGCCTGCAAATCCTTTAAATTCTCAAGCTGCTTAAAACTCACAATCGTTCTGCATCTTGGAAATTTATTACAGCCGAGGAATGGTCCCTTTTTGCTCTGCCTTATAACTAATTCGCCCTTTTCGCATTTGTAACATTTCAGACCTGTCGGTTCTGCCGGCGGTTTGGGCGGAGCTATGTTGCCATCCTTATCTATCTTTAACGCTGTCTTGCAGGTCGGATAATCCGAACAGCCGAGAAACGCGCCGAACCTGCTGGTCTTTTTGACCATCGGTTTGCCGCAGTTTGGGCATTTGTGTTCGGTAACTTCGGCAACAACCATTTTGCCTTCCTTGTCGCAGGGAGAAGCGAATTTGCACGTTGGATAATCCGAACAACTCAAAAATTTTCCGTTCTTGCCGAACCTGTACACCATCGGCTTATTGCACTTCGGACAGGTATATTCGCTTGGCGTAATCTCGGCCTTGGCGTGTTTCATTTCGTCAGTCGCTTTGGCGAGCGTAAGTTTGAACGGGTCATAAAACTCGTGCAGAACTTTCACCCAGTCTAAATGCTGTTCTTCAATTTTATCGAGCTGTTCTTCCATATACCGCGTGAAAGCCATATCCATTATCTGCGGGAAGAACTCATTGAGCTTATCGGTAACAACTTCGCCAATGTCGGTCGGCGAAAATTGCCTGTCTTTCTGCTCGACGTAGCCCCTGTCCTGAATCGTGCTGATAATCGAAGCGTAAGTACTCGGCCTGCCGATGCCCTCTTTTTCGAGAGCCTTGACAAGCGATGCCTCATTATATCGAGCCGGCGGTTTTGTAAAATGCTGCTGCGCGTCGATATCAATCGCGGCAACCTTGTCGCCCTTCTTCACTGCGACAAGCTGCTGGTCGGCTGAACCAGTGTGCCAGATTTTGGTAAAGCCGTCAAAGACGAGCGTTCTGCCCTGCGCTTTGTAAAGACATTTGCCGGCCTTCGTATCAGCGGTAATTTCAAGCGTCGTTGTGTTCCACTGCGCCGCGGCCATTTGCGATGCGACGAATCTTCGCCAAATCATCTGATAAAGTTTATACTGCTCATCGGTGAGCATATCTTTTATTTGTTCAGGCACAATATCAACATCGGTCGGCCTTACGGCTTCGTGAGCCTGCTGCGCGTTTTTGCCGGACGAATAGAAATTCGGTTTTTCCGGCAGATAATTTTTACCGATGTTATTGCCGATGTATCTTCGCGCATCGGTCAGAGCCTCCGCGGACAAATGCGTGCTGTCGGTTCTCATATATGTAATCAGGCCGAGCGTTCCCATCGAGCCCAAATCAATGCCTTCGTATAATTGCTGGGCGATTCGCATTGTTCTCTTGGCGGCAAAGCCGAGCCTGTTGGATGCGGACTGCTGAAGAGTCGATGTAATGAACGGCGGAGCAGGACGCGAACTTGAGCTTTTTTCGATAATGTCCGTTACGACAAAGGCCGCAGATTGCAGAGCCTGATGAATTTTCTTCGCCTGCTCTGCATTATCAGTGGAAAAAGTTTTGCCGTCGATTGATGATAACTCCGCGTTAAACGCGCTATGCTCGGCGAGCCAGTTGTTTTGCTCGGCAATAGTCGGGCCTTTATCCTTCTGGTCTTTTTGGCCGATAAATTCCTGCCATTGTTTGGTCAATTGATTTTGCAGAGCAAGCTGATTGGTGAACACCGCGGGTATGAGCCAGTATTCAATTGGCACAAACGCGCGAATTTCGCGTTCGCGTTCGACGACCATTTTTACGGCAACCGACTGAACCCTGCCTGCCGACAGGCCGCGAGCGACTTTTTTCCACAGCAGCGGACTAATTTGATAGCCGACAATACGGTCGAGAATTCTTCTGGCCTGTTGAGCGTTGACTTTGTCAATGTCGATTTTGCCGGGAGCGGCGAAGGCATCCTGAATTGCTTTTTTGGTGATGGCGTTGAAGATGACGCGATTGGTTCTTTCTTCCGGCACGCCGAGCGTCTGCGCCAGGTGCCAGGCAATCGCCTCTCCCTCGCGGTCCAAGTCGGTCGCCAGATAGAGCATATTGCAGTTTTTGGCCGCGGCTTTCAATGTGCCGACCAATTTTTTTCTGCCTTCGGTGATTTCGTATGTCGGCTCAAAATTATTTTCGAGGTCCACACACAGGCCGGTCGAGGGCAGGTCGCGAACGTGTCCCATTGAGGCGTGAACGACGAAATCATCGCCGAGATATTTATTTATAGTCTTCGCCTTTGCGGGCGATTCAACGATAACAAGATTTTTCGATGCTGAATTCTTTTTTGCCATAAGATAAGGAGAGATACAGGCTGGGTTGATTATTGTCAAGAAAAAATGGTTTTATACCCAAATAACGAGCATAAATCGCCGTTTTATAGATTTTTCGGCGGGATATTTGCACAAAGGGGTATTTAATTCGTATTATTTATAGGAAATATGAGATATTAAACGATTAGGAGGGCTAAAAAATGAATATGACCTTTGACATTAAGAGATTTGACCAAAGAATACACCATTGGGAACACGATTTACTGCTCTCGTCGGCAAAACTAATGCATAATCAGATTTTCTGGGCAGTAGTAATTGCCGGAGCCTTTATCGCGTTGATGATTCTGTTGGCAATTTTCGCACCGGCCGGAACGAGGCCGATGAACCCGTACCAAATGCCGGAATTTCCAGGTTTTCCTGGTTATCCGATGCATTAGGGTAGGAGCGGCGCGAGCAGGTTGTTGAAGTTTCTGATGGCGTTGGCTCTGTGCGAAATTTGGTTTTTTTCTTCATTTGACAGTTGAGCAACGGTTTTGCTTGATGCCGGCACAACGAATAGCGGGTCATAACCAAAGCCGTTGCTTCCTTTTTGGACGCGACCAATAACGCCTTCGAGCAGTCCCTGCGTTTCGATAAGAACTTTTTCCGGTGTTGCTAAACATATCGAACAAACAAATCTCGCGGTTCTTTTTTTATCAGGCACATCTTTTAGAAGGTCTAAAAGTTTAGCCATATTTTTGTGGTCGAGCATTTCTCGGTTTTTTTCTTTTGCACCACTGAAACGCGCTGAATTTACGCCAGGCGCACCGTCGAGCGCGTCAACCATCAGGCCGGAATCATCAGCGATTGTCCAAAGGCCGGTTTGCTTTGCGTAGCCGAGCGCTTTTTTGCGTGCGTTCTCTGCGAAAGTCTTGCCGTCTTCTTCCACTTCATTTATATTGGGAAAATCCGCAAGACTAAGCCATTCAACATCAGCATCAAGCATAGCCGAAAGCTCTTTCATCTTGCCGGGATTTGTTGTCGCAATGAGGATTTTCATCAACTCATCAACATTTTCAATAAAGCACGCTGGAAGTGCAGGCGGTTCTCGGCCTGGTCAAAAACAATCGAATTGGGACATTCCATCGCCTCATCGCTAATCTCAAAGCCGCGATAGGCAGGCAAACAGTGCATAATTTTCGCGTTCGGAGCGGCCGCCATAAGCGAGCCGTCAACAGCAAAACCCTGAAAATCAGCGACCCTCTTTGCCTTCTCATCTTCCTGACCCATACTAACCCAGGTATCAGTGTAAATCACATCAGCATCCTTAACGGCCTGCTTGGGATTGTCGGTTTGCACGGTCGTATCAGCAGCTATTTCATTGGCACGGTCTATCGACTGCTCGTCAAGCTCGTAGCCCTTCGGCGAAGCAATCACAAGTTTCATTCCCAATTTTGCGCAGGCGAAAGCGAGCGAGCGAGTAACATTGTTGCCATCGCCGATGTATGCGATTTTAACGCCTTTTAATTTTCCAAAATGCTCACGAATGGTCATTACGTCCGCCATCGCCTGGCAGGGATGCGACCAGTCGGTCAGCGCGTTTATAACCGGAATATCGGCAAATTTCGCAAGCTCTATGACCGTTTCGTGCGCAAAAGTCCGAGCCATAATACCCTCGGCGTATCTGCTCAAAACGCGCGCCATATCCTTAATCGGCTCGCGTTTGCCGATTCCGCCAATGTCTTCAGGCTTGACATAAATCGCATTGCCGCCGAGCTGGGTCATTGCAGTCTGAAAGCTTATTCGTGTTCGCAGCGATGGTTTCTCAAAGAGCATAACCAGAGTCCTGCCGGAAAGGCATTTGTCCTGTTTGCCCTTTTGGTACAGTCTTTTGAGTTTGTCGCTCAAATCGAGAAGTTCGAGAAGTTCATCGACACTGCAACTGCTTACCGAAAGAAAATCTTTCATTATGCACCTTTATCGCTCATTACGTTATCAAGAATTTTCACAGCCTTGTCAATTTCGCTCGCCTTGACATTCATCGCCGGCATAAAACGCAAAACCGTATCCTGCGTACAATTTATCCGCAGGCCCTTTTCGAGGCATTTGGCAACAATATCCGCTCCGGGCGACTTCAACTGAATGCCAATCATCAGGCCTTTGCCCCGAATATGGTCGATTACATCATACTTCTTTTTCAACTGATTGAGTTTATCAAAAGCGTATTTACCCATCTTTATAGAATTCTCAATCATCGCTTCTTCGTCAATCGCTTCAATCGTCGCGATACCCGCTGCACAGGCGATACAGTTTCCGCCGAATGTCGAAGCATGCGTACCAGGCACGAGCGCAGCGGCGATTTCCGGCTTAGCCATCATAGCGCCGATAGCTGCGCCGCCGCCGAGCGTCTTTGCAAGTGTAATAATATCAGGCACAACGTCGAAATGCTGATAGCCGAACCATTTGCCTGTTCTGCCCATTCCGGTTTGAACTTCATCGAGAATCATTCGTGCGCCGTTTTTATCGCAGAGCTGACGAATCGCCCGCATATATTCAGTCGTCGCGACATTAACGCCGCCCTCACCCTGAATAGGCTCGAGCATCACGCCGGCGACTTCATTGTCGAACGCTTTGGTCATCGCGTCAATATCATTAAAAGGCACATAAACAAAACCCGGCACAACCGGCTGAAAAGGCTCAAATTTTTTCGGTTGAGCCGTGGCGGTCATCGCGCCGAATGTTCTGCCGTGAAAACTGCCAAGCGTCGTAATATATTTATATTTTTTCTTTTCAGTAGAAATCCGAGCCAGCTTCAGCGCAGATTCGTTGGCCTCTGCGCCACTGTTACAGAAAAAGCATTTGCCGCCAAACGCCCGTTCACTCAACATTTGAGCGAGCCTGCCCTGCAATTCGGTATAAAATGTATTATCCATGTGCAGCAGAATTTTTGCCTGTTGCTGAATGGCTTTTACGACTTTCGGATGACAGTGGCCGATGCCGCTCACCGCCCAGCCCGGAAATAAATCGAGAATTTTATTCCCGTCAAGGTCGTATATATAGCTGCCTTTGCCTTTGGCGATAACCCGCGGCAGACGACTGTAATTGCCAATCACATACTTACCAAACATCTCAATCACTTCTTGCGTTGTCATTTCTATTTATCTTCCTTCAATATAAAAACTCATCGGCCATCAGGCCGATTCCACAATTTTGATTTTTGATTTTTAATTTTTTATTTTGTTATCTGCGTTCCGATGCCTTCTTCGGTGTAAATTTCCAAAAGCAGCGAATGCTCGATTCTGCCGTCGATGATATGAGCTTTGCCCACGCCGCCTTCCAGAGCGACAATGCAGGCCTCGACCTTCGGCAGCATACCTGCTGTAATAACACCCGTCTCAATCATTTTCTTTATCTCCGCTTCCGTTGCGCTGGAGATTCGAGTGTCAGGATTATTGACATCGGTGCGAATGCCGTGAGTATCGCTGACGGAAACGATTTTCTCCGCTCCAATGGCCGAGGCGACCTTGCCAGCCGCGGTGTCGGCGTTGATATTCAATTTGCCGCCCGCCCGGTCAATCGCAATCGGCGCGATGACGGGGATTGTCCCGCTTGCGCAAATGGTTTTGAGCAATTGGCCGTTGACGGATTTTACTTCGCCGACTAAACCGAGGTCGATTTTTTTGCCCGCAGCGTCAACTAACCGCAAAGGCTCGCCGAACAGTACACAGCTGCTTAGCGAATGGAGTCCCATCGCGTTACAGCCTAACTGTTTTATCGTCTCGCACATCGGCGTATTTATGTCGTGAATCAGGGTATGTTCGACAATCGTCATTGTGCGTTCATCGGTATAGCGTCTGCCGTTGACCCATTGAGCTTCGATGCCAGACTCGTTCATCGCGCGGGTTATGGCTTTGCCGCCGCCGTGAACAAGAACCGGCTGAATCCCGACCGTCGCCATAAAAACGACATCTTTCAGCAGTTTTTTCTGCAATTCGAGGTCGTCTAACACGCTGCCGCCCAGCTTTACAACTACTATTTTACCCCTGAACAGGCGGATGTACTCCATCGCCTCGACAAGGGCTTGTGCTTTGCTTATCGCTCTTTCCAATTCTATACTCCAAAAATGCAACTAAACCGCAAACGGCCAATTATATATATTATAATCCGAAGGGGTCAAGCGAAAAGAACATAAAAAAACGTAACATTTTTCAATCTTCATTCTTCAATAATAATATCTCTGTGTCCTCTGTGTTCTCTGTGGCTATCTTTTTGTTAGTTTTGTAGCGTGTAGGGTGGACAGATTTTCTGTCCACGCGTTTCAAGTTTGGGTGGGCTTTCTTGTCCTCCATAGCTGCCTTTTTTTGCATTCGGCCTATTTTTTACGCAGGAAAAACCATATCGCCGCTTGCGCAACAGCAGCGGCAATAATAAAACCACAGGCATATTTATAAGGCGAATATCTGCCAAAGGCATCGCTAAGCATTCCGCCGAATAAAGAGCCGATTGACAGTCCGCCGCCGACAAAAATTTCATGAATAGCCATAAGCCTTGAACGATTTTTGCCGCCTGAAACGCCATAGTACTGATGAGAACTGTAAACAAAGCCGTAGCTGATTCCGCCAAGGGCGGCAGCGAGAAACTGCAACGCTATGTTTCCTGAAAGGAAAACAATCAGCATAGATATAAAAATAACGAGCGAACTGACAACAAACGGTATTTTTTTATAATGCCACCAATGACTGCTTCCCATAGAGTAAAACATTGAAACATACGCAACGCACATAATCGCCATCGCCCAGCCGTAGTTGGATTCTGTAAATCCAAGCTGAAATTTATAAAAAATACCCAACTGACTCCTGAACAGTCCGATGCAGGCCGCCGTAGCTAAAATCGCAACTCTGGCCATCCAGATAAAAGCCGTTTTCCCGTATTCGATTTCGCCGGCATTAATTTGTTCGGGATTGTTCTGCTTATGTGCCGATGATTTGCCGGTGTAGCTGCTTGACAGTATCGCGGCAAAACATAAAACAGATGTTACCCCGGCAGCAGCCATGGGCAAAACATAATTTATTTCCACAAGATAGCCGGCGATAACAGGCAAAACAATCGTGGACAACCCCCAGGATATGTTGAAAAAACCAAATCGCTTTGATAGCTCCTTTCCTTCGTGTCCTGTTGAAATCCAGCCGGACATAACAGGCCAAAAAAAAGCGGTAACAATACCCATAAGCGACATAAGAATAGTTAAAAGCATTACAGGGCTGACGCACAAACGGCTTTTTGCGCCAAACCAGACCGTAGCGATGAAACCGGCGACAACTAAAATCTGGGCAAAAGAACTGACGAGCATAATTTTGCGGGGATTATACTTATCGACAATCAGACCGGCCATGATGCAGAAAAAAACATATACACCCATCTGCCCAAGAAAACATCCGCCGACAGCGGTATCGCTCCCTTTCATAGCTTTCACCACAAAAGGCACCGCCAAACCGATAAATTGCAGTGTCGAACCCATAAAAAAAGCAGCCAGACCGAGCCTGGCCAAATTAGTGTCTTTAAATAAATGTCGCATAATTGCTAATTTCGTAACATTTTAACCATTTGTGTTTTCTGTTGTTGAAAATAAACTTCTCATCGCCGCAGGCGATTCCACAATTTTTCAATCTTCAATCTTCAATTATATATCTCTTTTTTCTCTGCGTCTCTGTGGTGAAATTATTCCGCAAGCCAGCTTTGCCCGATATTCGCGTCAACTTTCATCGGCACATCGAGCCTTATCGCGCCGGTCATTTCGTCAGCGAAAATCTTCACAAGTTTTTCCGCTTCTTTGCCGTCAGCCTCAAAAACCAATTCATCGTGAATCTGCAAAATCATTTTTGCCGGCAGTTTTTCACTTTCAATTCTATTCTGAATTTTAATCATCGCGATTTTTATCAAATCCGCCGCCGAACCCTGTATAAGCGTATTTATCGCCAATCTTTCCGCCTGCGAACGGACATTGCCGTTGCCGCTTTCAAGACCGCTGATATTTCTTCTTCTGCCGCAGATAGTCTCTGCAAAGCCGGTATTTTTCACCATTTCTATGGAATCTTTTTTGAATTGTAGAACGGAATTATATCTGTCAAAATAATCGTCGATGAATTTTTTCGCTTCAGCAACGCTCATTCCCGTAGTTTTGCTCAGACCGAACGCGCCCTGTCCGTAAATCAGCCCGAAATTCACCGCCTTGCATCGCGAACGCATTTCGGAGGTTACTTCAGAAATATCTATATTATAAATCTGCGAAGCGACGAAACTGTGAATATCCCTGTCGTCCTCGAACGCCTTAATCAGAGCCTTATCCCGCGAAAGATGCGCCAAAACGCGAAGCTCGATTTGCGAATAATCCAAACTGATAATTCTGTCCGTCTTTTTCTCCGCTATAAACGCCGAGCGAATCTGCCTGCCGATTTGTGTCTTTATTGGAATATTCTGCAAATTCGGGTCCGACGAACTCAATCTGCCTGTCGCCGTGAGCGTCTGATTAAAACTGGTATGAACTCTGCCCGTGCGCGGATTTATCAGCGTGCCGAGCTTGTCAGTATAGGTGTTTTTTAATTTGCTCAACTGCCGATACAACAAAATATGTTCGACAATCGGATGTTCGCCCGCCATTTCTTCAAGCGCGTCGGCATCGGTGCTTTGTCCGGTTTTCGTATTGCGAACCGATTTCAGACCGAGCTTTTCAAACAGCACGTTGGAAAGCTGCTTTGGCGAATCGACATTAAACCGCTCCCCCGCCATCGCATAAACCTTTTCCGCTGACTCGTCAAGCTGCTGATTTATTTCTATGGAAAGTTTTTTCAGAATCGGCACATCTACCTTAACGCCGGCCAGTTCCATTTTCGTCAAAACATCAGCGAGCGGAATTTCAATCTCGTCAAAAAGTTTTTTCAGCGTTGGTTCTTTTTTAAGTTTCGCATCGAGATGTTCATAAAGCTGAAATGTAACATCAGCGTCCTCCGCCGCGTAATCGCACGCCGTTGCCGTATCGACCATATCGAACGTCATTTGATTTTTGCCTTTGCCGATAAGGTCGGAAATCGGAATATCGCGGTAATTCAAAAAATCCAGAGCCATATTATCGAGCGAATGACTCCGCCGCTCATTGAGAACATAAGACGCAATCATCGTATCGAACACAAGCCCCCGCACAGGCATACCCGCGTTGTGCAGAACAATCATATCGTACTTTGCGTTTTGGCCGATTTTTTTGACATTCTCATCAGCTAAAATCGCCGCCAGCTTTTCCTTAACCGCCGCCGCCCCAAGACACTTTGCTCCCATAGACGCTCTTACCGCCAGATAATACGCCTTATGCGCCTCCCAGCAAAAACTCATTCCAACTAATTCCGCCCGATGAGCCGATATCGATGTCGTTTCGGTATCAACAGCGAACAGCGTTTGCTTTTTCAATTCTTTGGCGAACTCGTCTAACTTTTCGAGCGTATCAATCAAATGATATTCGTGCCTGACGGTTTTTATCGAATCAACAACAGGAGCAGTCTCAAAAAGACTATCCTGCTTTTTTTCTTCCGTTTTTCCAGATTGTTTCTTTTCGCCGGACGATAAGGGTGTCCCCAGATTCAACTGCGTCAAGAGCCTGCTGAAACCAAGCTCATCAAAAACCGCTTTCAGCTTTTCAGTATTAAATTCCTTTACCGCGAAATTTTCTTCATCGAGCTCAATCGGCATTTCACAATTTATCGCCACAAGTTCTCTGCTCAACATCGCCAAATCTTTGGAGTTTCGCAGATTATCGCCTCGCTTGCCTTTGATTTCATCAGCGTGTGCGTAAAGATTTTCAACCGAGCCATATTTTTTCACCCATTCCATCGCTGTCTTTGGCCCGACATCAGGCACGCCCGGCACATTATCAGCCGCATCACCCTGCAACGCCAAAACATCAATAAACTGCGAAGGCTCAAGCCCCGTCTCATCTAAAAACGTCTTCGCGTCCGTCGTCGCGTCTGCTCTTATATCATAAATCCGCACACCCTTATCCAGGAGCTGAATCATATCCTTATCTTTGGAGCAGATATAGGTGTCAAAACCTTTTTTGACCGACTTCGCCGCCAGCGTGCCGATTATATCGTCAGCCTCGAATGTGCTTTTGCGAATGATTGGAATATTCATCGCCTCTAAAATCTGCTCGATACGCTTTATCTGCACAGGCATTTCATCGGGCATTGGCGGACGATGCGCCTTATATTCGGGATAAATTTCTCTTCTGAAGCTCGGCTCTTTACTATCCATCGCAACTACGAGCATATCGGGCTTTTTCGATTGCAGCAGTCGCAGGAGCATACTGGTAAAAATATATGTCGCCTTTGTCGGCTCACCTGCGGGACTGGAAAGTTTCTGGCTCATCGGAGCGTAAAACGCCGCATAAATATGCGCGTGTCCATCTATTATATACAGTGATTTGGCCATAGTTTTATGATTGCAGTTGCCGCGGTGCTTTTATTATTCAGGTTTAGCCCCGCCATCTTGTATGACGGGGTTCATCGTCATTGCGAGGCCGAAGCCGAAGCAATCTCGTTTAAAATTCTATTTAAAATTCCATCGCCGCAGGCGATTCGACAATTTTGATATTTAATTTTTTATTTTTGATATCTTTTCAGCCGATTCCACAACTTTTCACTATTCACTTTTAGTTTTTCACTTTCCCCTACTCCGCCGGCATCAGTTGTGTCTCATACAAATTATGATAAATGCCGCAGGTTTTCATTAGTTCATCGTGGCTGCCCTGCGCGACAATCTGTCCCTTATCCATAACGACGATAACGTCCGCCGAAATAATCGTACTGAATCTGTGAGCGATGACAAACGATGTCCTGTCGTGCATAATCGCTTCGATGGCATCGTGTATCTTCGATTCGCTGTCAGCGTCAACCTGGCTCATCGCCTCGTCAAAAATGAATATCGACGGGTTTTTCAAAATCGCCCTTGCGATAACAATTCGCTGAAGTTGGCCGCCGCTTAGCCCGACCCCGTGTTCGCCGAGAACCGTCTCATACCCCATCGGCAGAGGCTCGATAAATTCATGAGCGTAAGAACGTTTCGCCGCAGCTATAATTTCGTCCATCGTCGCGTCGGATTTGCCGTAAGCGATATTGGCCGCGATTGTATCGTGAAAGGTTACGACGTTTTGAGTAACCATTGCGATGTGGCTTCGCAGAGATTTCAATGTACAGTCCGCTATATCGACCCCGTCGATTAAAATTTGACCGCTGTCCGGACTGAAAAATCTCGGCAGCAAATTTATCAGCGTCGTCTTGCCCGAACCGTTCGAGCCGACCACCGCGATATTTCGGCCTACCTTAACCGACAGATTTACCTTCCTTAAAACAGGTTCAGGACTGTTCGGATAGGTGAACACAATATCCTTAAACTCTATCTTGTCCTTGATACTAACCAATTCCTTTGAATTTGGTTTCTCGTATTCGTCGGGATAATCCATTATCTGAAACACCCTGTCCATCGACGCATTTGAATCCTGAATACTGTTCCAGACATCGCTGGTCTTTCTGACGGATTCCGCCGATACGCCTAGCGCGAGCAGTATCATAAAAAACACGCTCGGCTCCATATTCGAGTTTGTTACCATATCGATTCCGACTAACAAAGCCGCCGAGCCGGCAAGCATTCCCAAAATATCCATTATCGGGCTTGTCGCCGCGTCCGCCTTTGCGCTGCGCATTGTCTGCTTGAGATTTTTTTGACTCAATGCCTTATACGCCGCGCTTTCGCGCTCCTGCTGGTTATAGACTTTTACGACGCGCAACGCCGCAACCGATTCCTGAAGTTTGCCCAGCATACTCGAAGTGGTCTGGAGTCCCTTCTTCGCGAATTTTCTGACCCGCTTACCGAACGTCGCCATTACATAAATCGTAGCCGGCGCAGCCGCCAGAAATATAAGTGTAAGTTTATAGTCCAGATAAAGCGCGCAGCCGAGCATAAAAATCGCTTTCATCGGCTCCTGAAGACTTTTGCCCAAAAGAACCCGAATGCCTTTGCCGATGCCGTTGACGTCGCCTATCATTCTGCTAATAGCGTCGCTTGTGCCGTTCACTGTGAAATACGACACCGGCATATTCATCGCCCGCTCGAACATATCCTCGCGCAAATGAGCCGTCGCGGTCTGCACGACTTTTGCCCCCATATATTTCTGCGTATAGCTCGCCAGACACCGCAATATCGACACGCCTATCAACGCTATAATAATGAACGATATAGCCTTCTTTTGCGCCAGAGCGTTATTGTTGCGAGGCAGAAGGGCTGTTATTTTTCTTGCCCTCTCGATTATTTCCCATCTAAAGCCCCACTTCCATTTCTTTATGAACCCCGCATCCTCAAACATAAATCGCTTCGGCACAGCCAGACTGATTTTTTCAGTTCGAACATTTCCGCCGGCATTTCTCAAAACATAAAGAATGAAATTTTCATTATTGTTACAGTCCGCAAGCTCTTTCATCATATCCAATGATTTCTGCGGACGGTTCGGGTCATTTTCGCCGATGCCGATGATGTTGTCTTTGACCTTCAAACCCGCCTGCTGCGCCAAACTGTTCTTGCCGACGCTGATTACTTCCAGCTCGTACGACAGGTCGGGATTGTTCATTATGTCCGTCTTGTCCGGCACGGCAAAATTCATCTCATATCGCCACTTGCAGCCCTGACGGTCAACCCAGCCGTGCAGACCTTCTTCGCCCATCATCACCTTCAGCAGCGGAATTACCGTCATAAAGCTCATCGCGAACAGCAGCCCGACCATTGTCGCGGCCATGACTACAATAGCGATTCTATACCACTGCGGTGCTACATATTTTTTTATACGTCTGAAAAAAATCATTCAAAACTCCCAAAAACGCCACTTTGGCGCAAAATATCAAAAATCTGGCTACTGGCTATTGACTATTAGTTTTGTAGGGTGGGCTTTCTTGTCCGCCATAGCTTTAGCGGCGGCGGAAGCCCACGCGGTTTTTTTACATTCAGATAAAATGTTACGAAATCTGGCTACTGGCTATTAGTTATCAGCGCAACAGTGTAGTTTTTATGAAATAAATATCAAACTAAAAATTTTGCCGACTTTTTGTGTGGATGTTAAGTGTTGAATTTCAATGTTGGACGTTTTTTCCCACCTTTCACACATTCCCACTTTCCTTCATTCCTATGTATCAGAGCGGGTGGACAGCTCTGCTGTCCACGCGATTTTATTTTCGTGTTTAGCCTGCATTTCTCACAAACATAATGTCCGCTGTGGACTGAGACATAACACGAGGCGTTGTCGAGATGGTGGTTATTTAATCAGTATGCGTAGGAATTGGGGCGAGGACATCGTTCTAAATATCTACTCTCAGCTATTCTGTGGCCACATAGGCTAAACTGTGGACAAAACCTCTCTATTGTGTCGCACGAATTTTACATTTTCGACTGGTACGCTACTGTAATGCTGCGTCGTAACCATTCACAGTTTTTCTGGAATAAGCTTTGGATACGGTGTGCCGGCATAGGTAGCGTTGAGGGCATCAATGAAGAAATCATAAACGCTGCGTTTATGTCTGGCACAAGTAGCGACAACCGTCCATTGCCCATTCGCAAAAACGCATGCCTGCCCAACTCCTTGTACCCTGTGTAACTCGTCTATCTATCACAACAAAACGTATAGCCTGCTCGCTGAGATTATTCGTCGGACAAACACCCTCTTGCTCTAAAAACAAGAAGTATCATTTATCAACACCATCAACAAACGAGAGCTTTTGGGTGCATATCTTCGCCAGAAACCCCTGACTTATGTCAAGGTTCATTATGTCATTGAAGAACGACTGCAAAGTCGAATAGCTCATATGACCGCGGGCTTTGAGATAGGCTGTCAATGCTGTCATTCGAGTTGAAAATAATCCCGCTTTGCGAATGTCCTTTGGTAATGTTGCTTTAACTATTTCACCATTGGGATCAACGTATAATTGCACACGATGGTCAATGACGTTGAACAGTTTCTCCGGCAGGTCTATCTGCTGAAGTACTGATTCTGTTTTGTCTATCGGAGTTAATCCGCGACGGCGTATTTCTTCAACTGATATTTTATGGATGACCGTTCGGTCGATTTCGTCAGCTTCAAAAGGAGTCCTGTTCTGTCATATTTATCATATAACAGACAATTGTATACGGCACAAGTCTTTTATTGCAGGGCAAACGCATCTAATTTCTCAACCCCTTGTTATTATCTTAAAAAAGCCGTTTTGAAATTTTTGGTCGTTCTGTATGAATGCCAAAAACACCTTTAATACGCTAAAATCAACGATAAAAATTTAGATGCGTTTGCCCTGTCTTTTATTGTAATTTTTGAAAATTATTTTTTAAGACTGTGAATGGTTACTTTGGGACTGTTTTTATCCAAACAAAAAGCCTTGTAAATGTTTATTTTACAAGGCTTTACAGCAACGAGGCCGAAGGGGCTCGAACCCTCAACCTTCGGATCGACAGTCCGACGCTCTAACCAATTGAGCTACGGCCCCGAATTCAAATCTATGAGGAGCGTATATAAATAATGATTTAAACCATTTTGTCAAGCCATTTAACCTCATTTTAAGCAAAATATCAATAATTCCACCCGCCCACCTCAAAAAAATCACCAAAATCATACCGCAGTCTATTAAAATTCACTACCCCACTACAACATATTGTATGTTGCCTATTTTGCCCTGTCGGCTAAACCTCCGCAAATTAAAAGAAAAAAGGCTAAATAGCGGCAAAATCACAATAGATGGCCAACGCACTGCTTTTAAATGTTTGCAAATTTGCCTGAAAACGTAAAAAAACGTAAAACTTTTTTTAAAGTTTTGTTTTTTATATGGTCGATATCAGTACTGGAAGTTATGATGCAGTTCCGCAATGGAATAGCGGATACACAACATATAGTGGTATGGGATGTTAAATCATCAGATGCCCCGGGTTTTGTAAAGAGAACCGGATTTCTCCAGCCAAAACCAAAATAGAAAGGTAAAAAGCCATGAATCAGGCCAAGACACAGATAAGCACCAACGGACTGTTTTCGCGGATTAATCCTCGCCAGACATTAGGCGTGGGAGATGACCACCAGACAGAAGAATTGTTGCAAGCCGATGCCCAGTCCCCGCTCGGGCAATTGCTTAGCAAGATAGCCGAGCTGCCCGAAGTTAGGTTTGAGAAAGTTTTAACTGTTCGAAGGCAGATATGCGGGGGGCTATACAGAACCGATGAAAAACTCGACGCTACCATAGACAGAATGCTCGAAGACCTTCTTATCGAGCCATAGCAATAGATAGCATTGAAAACCAGCCGCCAATACGGCTGCATACCGCTTCATCACATACCTGTTCAACAGACAGTGGCTGCTTGCAGTCACGGCATCGGCCGTTTCGTATGTTTTAACCAGCGATGGAACAACAGCTAATATGCGACTGGGTGTCTTTTGGCGGAAACTCTTGCAGCGTATTTTTTTACCCGGCGGGCGAACTTTTCAAATCTTTTGTCCGATGCGCCGCTGATATAATATCTGACGAGCAGCCTGCGCATTTGCTTGTCAAAATATTTATCAGTCATACTAAACCATAATCTGCCGAGATTTTTAATTCTTTCATTCTTACTTTTAGTATTGCGTTTCATTCGGTTAAGGTCGATGACGGCAAAGTCGTATTTGCCGAGGCCGGCGGCGGTTTTGTCTTCGGTTAGGAATAAATGCCAGACATACAAATCGGGCAGGCTGATGTGGGCTTTGTGGACTTTGCGAACGAATTGAGCGAGCGAGGCGATGAGCAGTTCTTTTTCCGATTGAGGCAGCTTTGTCCAGTTTTGAGCGATAAAATCTTTAAGGCAGGGGCCGGGCAGCGACTCGGTAATGATAAATGATTTTCTTTCGAGGCCGAGGGTAAATTTTTCGCCGAAGCAGACGGGATTGCAGACGCCGATATTATTTTGTTTAAGCAAATTCATATTGCCGAATTCATAGGCTGCCTGCGATTCAATTTTCCCGCAATTTAAAAACGTAAATAGCATATCTTTGAAATGCGGATGGCGAAAACGCTTCATATAGAAAATTTTTTCTTCACCATCGACTTTGAGCCGCAGAATACTAACATTGCGTTTGCTGTTTTTGTTTGTACTTTTTTTGCCGCTGCAGTGGTAAAAGTCGTCGAAAGACCGCAGGCCGTTTTCAGCTAATATCGATTTCCAGGAATCGGCGAAAATAACTTTTTTCATTATTTATACGCCCTTAATTTATTCGCTACTTTCACAACATCGAGCATTTGCGCAACATCGTGTACCCTTACGATTGAAACGCCTTTGGCTGCGGCCAGAGCGACGGTAGCGGCGGTGCCGAAGATTCTGTCTTTGGGAGCGGTTTTGCCGGTTATTGTTCCGATGAAATTTTTTCTGCTTGTGCCGAGCAGTACGCGGTATCCGCTATTTACAAAAATATCTATATTGCCAAGCAAGTCCAAATTATGTTCCAGCGTTTTGCCGAAGCCTATGCCGGGATCTATGAATATTTTTTGTTTTTCTATGCCCGCCTGCTCGGCGATTTTAGCCTTCTTAATCAGATAATCAAAAACTTCTTTAACCACGTTTTTATAGCAAGGTTTAATCTGCATATTCTCCGGCGAATTCTGAATATGCATCAATACCACAGGCACATTTTTTTCCGTGGCGAGGGAAATTGTTCTGCTGTCGTCAAGAGAAGTGATGTCGTTTATGAGCGAAGCGCCGGCATCAAGGGCGGCTTTTGTCGTTTGAAAATCCCTGCTGTCGATGCTGATTGGGATTTTTATTTTGGCGGCAAGTTTTTCGATTACAGGTACAACGCGTTTTATCTGCTCTTCGCTGCTGACGGGTTTTGAACCCGGGCGAGTGGATTCGGCTCCGATGTCGATAGTCGCTGCGCCCTGCTCGGCCAGTTCGATTCCGCGGGCGACGGCGCGTTGCGGGTCGAGAAAATCTCCGCCATCGCTGAACGAATCGTCAGTGATGTTCAGAACTCCCATTACAACGCAGCCTGCGGAAAAATCAAGTTCTCCGCCGGGCCAGGTCAAAATGTCTGTTTTGTTTTTCACCACAGAGACACAGAGAAAAAATATAAATCAAGGCAACCTATAAAAATGCCGTTTGTCATTGCGAGCAAAGTCCTGCCCAGCAGGACGCAGCGCGGCAATCTCGTTTTTTAACCGATAACCGCTTTCTGCCATACGCCTGTTGAGCCGGTGCGGTATAGAAAATACGAAATTATCGAAAATCTTTCAAGCATTTCGTTTTCGTCAAAATCATTTTTAAATCGGCACAAAGCGATGTCAACCGCCTGCGAAATTTTATCCTGTTCATCATCGCAAAAATCGCCGAGGTCTATTATGTCAAAAAAATTCATCACAAAAGCCGCGAGCGTCTGTTTTTTCGCTCTTACGCCCTTTTGTTTTATCTTTGCGGATTTGTCTATATGAACAATTTTAAGCGTTTCCACGTCCGATGTCCATCTATAAGTTTGTTTTCTCAAAACGGAGAGCTTTTCGATTTTCTTTTTTAGTTCGGCGGCGCGTTCAAAATTTAAATTCTTTGCCGACTCCGCCATCTGCCGGTTCAGAGTGTCCAGCTCACCGGACGGGTTTACGCCCGCCAAAAAGGCGTTCTTTGTTATTTGACGATATTCATCGGAACTGATTCGGCCTGCGCACAATCCACTACAGGAATCCATTTGCAGATACGGGCAGCTTTTGACCGTTTCAGAATTGTTTGCGATATCGGGTCTTTTGCAGAGCCTGAAAGCGTCCTGAATCGCTTTAAGAAAATCCGTTGCTGATTTCTGCGAAGGAAACGGGCCTAAAAAATTTTCGCCTGTTTTAAACGCCGGCTTTTTTGTGATTGCGAAAAAAGGCATTGTATCAGCGAAATTTATTTTTATAAACAACGGCTGGACAAACACAATATGGTCTCTGTAATTTTCGCGGAAAATTTTTTTGACCGCCGAGAAATATTTGATAGCAAGGCGGAATTTGCATTGGCAGGGAGAGTAATAAATTTTCGCGGTGATTTCCGTAAGGTCTGTTCGTTTTGTTTTTTCGGTTTGTTCCGTGAGTTTGTTTTTAACGGTATTTCTGATATTCGCGGCGGTAATGAGTTGAATTGGTTTGTCGCCGTCGTCCGCAAATAAAATCAGCCCCGCCGAAGTCGGCAGAGCTGAATAATCGTTTTTTGGCAGGAAGAAATTTTCAAAAATTTCAGCGTGCCGATTTTCCATCAGACGTTTAAGCCTGAAATGGTCGTATCAAAAACCATAACGCCATCCACAATACCCTGCACGACGCAGGTGTACATTCTGCTTTTAAAGACCGTAATGTGGCAGAGCAGATAAAGTCGGCAGCCAGGCGAGACCGGCTTTCTGAATTTCGCCTCGTCAATGCCCGCAAAGCCGATGAATCCTTTTAATTTATAAACTTCCTTAACGAATACGCTGGAGAGCTGCGCCGCGGCTTCAATCATAATAACGCCAGGCATCAGCGGCCTGCCGGGAATGTGGCCTTTGACCCAAAATTCTTTTTCGGTCAAATCCTTGTAGCCGAGGATGAGAAATTTTTCCTTGTCGTACCAGATAACGCCGTCGAGCTGGTCCATTTCATAACGCTGGGGATTGGACTTCTGAATAGTCTCCTTATCTATTACGATTTTATTTAAATCGATATTTGCCAAATCAAATAATAAAGTCGGGGGCATCGGATTCCTTGATATAAAAAAACGTTATATTAGTAGCCGGTAGTCAGCAGCAAATAGTAAGCAACAAGCAGCCAATAGACAAAACAACGCGCAATCCCACCACGCCGACGGTTATTGAGCATAAAACCCCCTTCACCATCGCCAGCGATGTGATTCGCGGAATTACAAATACACTAAAACGTGCATTTTGCTATTCTTCGTCGGTTCGAAGTTCAAGAACTTTGTTCCGGAGCGTCTGCGCGGCAGACTTAATCTGCTGCATTTGCTTCCGAACCCTTGTGCCGGCAGCTTTGTTCCCGCCTTCGGCTTTTCTAATATCGCTCTCGGCTTCATCGACGAGTCTCTTAAGATCCTCGTATTCCTGCATAATTGCCTCCATACAAAAATCATTTTGAACTATTTTGCCGGTAATCTAACCACTTGACAGAGGTTTGTCAAAAAAAAATCGTTATTTTTAAGAAAAAAAACGGTTTTTACTCATTCAAACAGCTTTTTGGTAAGCTGGGCAATTTTTTGGCCAAGTCTTTTGCACTGTGAAGCCGCCCGTTCGTCAGGTTTCCCGATTGCGACCGGGCCGTAGTGGTCGCCTTGCGCATCGCCCTGGATAACCATTCCGTGAATGAGCATCGCCTCCAATATGCCCATAATCGTGGTTTCGTTTCCGCCGGCGATGTTTGCCGAGCTTGAAAATGCGGCGCCGACCTTACCCGTTAATTTGCCGTGCTTTACGACCGTATCGGTAAAAAGCTGCATAAGCGGGGCAGCCATTTGTCCGTAGTAGGTCGGCGAGCCTATTATGATAGCGTCGGCGGCTAAAAGGTCATCGACTTTTGTCTTTTCAACCGACTTGCATTCCGTCGCCAGGTCCGCTTCGTTCATAGACTTAGCTATTATTTCCGCCATTTGTTTGGTGTTTCCGCTTTTCGAGTAATAAACTACAATTCCCTTTGCCATAAAAAACCCCTTTCGTTTTTAATAGTCAGTAGCCGACAATTCATTTATTTGCCTGTCAAATATTCATTAATCGCCGCCGCTGCGGTTCTGCCCTGCCCCATAGCGAGAATTACAGTCGCTGCGCCGAGAACAATGTCGCCGCCTGCATAAACGCCATCGAGCGAAGTTTTGCATTTTTCATCGACAACGATATTGCCCCACTTATTCAGTTCAAGTCCGTTTGTCGTTTGCCCGATAAGCGGATTTGCGCTGTTGCCGATAGCGATAATGACAGTATCAACTTCAATCTGAAATTCCGAGCCTTGTATCGGCACAGGTCTGCGTCTGCCGGACGCGTCAGGTTCGCCAAGTTCGTATTTCAAACATTCAATCGCGCAAACAACTCCGCCAGAGTCGCCGATAATGCGTTTTGGATTTCGCAAAAGATGAAACTCAATGCCCTCTTCTTTTGCGTGGTGAACTTCCTCGACACGGGCTGGCATTTCCTTTTCGCTTCTGCGGTAAATCAAATAAACTTTTTCCGCGCCGAGCCGAACAGCGGTTCTTGCCGAATCCATCGCGACGTTTCCGCCGCCGACAACAGCAACCCTTTTGCTCATCGCAATCGGCGTATCAGCTCCCTTGCCGAAATCATAAGCGCGCATTAAATTGGCGCGCGTCAGATATTCGTTTGCACTGTACACGCCGACAAGATGCTCGCCCTCGATTCCCATAAACTGCGGCAAACCAGCCCCTACGCCGACATAAACTGCATCGAAGCCATCTTCTTCTATAAGCTCTTTTATCGTCCGCGTTCTGCCTACGACAAAATTGCATACTATTTTCACGCCCATATTTTTGAGCTGTTCTATTTCCTCACGGACAATCGCCTTTGGCAGACGAAATTCTGGAATGCCATAGACCATCACGCCGCCGGTTTTGTGAAACGCTTCAAAAACCGTAACATCGTGTCCGGCTCTGCGAACATCCGTAGCGACGACAATTCCGCCGGGGCCTGAACCGATGACGGCGACTTTTTTGCCGGTTGATGGCGCAATCTTCGGGTTAGTTTTATCGTGATTTTTTCTGCCCCAGTCGGCGACGAATCTTTCGAGCCTGCCGATTGAAACGGATTTATCAACATCCTTAAATTTTTTGCCGACGGTGCAGGGCAACTGGCATTGGACTTCCTGCGGACAAACGCGACCGCAAACAGCGGGCAGCAGCGAATTTTCCCTGATTATATCGAGAGCTTTTTTAAAATCGCCTTCGACAATCGGAGCGATAAAATCTTTTATTCTTATTTTTACCGGACACCCTGCAACACACGGAGCGTTTTTGCAGCCCAAACACCGCAGAGCTTCCAATCGAGCCTGTGTCTCGGTATAACCCGTTGCCACTTCGCTGACATTGCTTCGCCGCGCAATGGCATCCTGCGCAGGCATCGCCTGCGGCGGAATTTCATACCTGTCCGCCGGTTTTAATATGCCGGCCTTATGTTTCGCTAACAGTTCGTTTAAATGTTTTGTTGATTCGTCCAATTTATTGCCTCTTTATAATGTTTTGAGCATTTGAAAATTAGATTTTAGAATTTGTTTAGGATTTAGAAATTAGAATTTAGAATTTGTTTAGGATTTAGAAATTAGAATTTAGAATTTTTCTGTGCCTCTGTGCCTATATCTTTAAGCCTGCACTTGTGCTGTTCGTAATTTTCCATCGCCTGTTTTTCGAGCTGCTTATAGGCGTTCATTCTTTTCATCATCAAATCGAAATTGACTAAATGGCCATCGAACTCCGGCCCGTCAACGCAGACAAATTTCGTCTGGCCGCCGACTTCGACTCTGCACCCGCCGCACATTCCCGTGCCGTCAATCATAATCGTATTTAGCGAGACAACCGTCGGCACATTATATTTTTTCGTTGTCGCGCAGCAGAATTTCATCATTACGCCGGGCCCTATCGCAACAGCTAAATTCGGCTTCGACGCGCCTTTGCATATTTCTTCAAGCGGCTCGGTTACCAGAGCCTTTCTGCCGTAAGAGCCATCGTCAGTAACGATAATCACCTCATCGCTTACCGCCTTGAAATCATCTTCGAGAATTAGAAGTTCTTTATTTCTCGCACCGAGAATACTGATTACCTTATTACCTGCTTCTTTCATACCTCTTGCGATTGGCAGGAGCGGAGCGTTGCCGATTCCGCCGCCGACACAGACAACCGTTCCGAATTTTTCTATGTGAGTCGGTTTGCCAAGCGGGCCGAGAATGTTTTCAACCGTATCTCCGACTTTCAGATTGGCAAGTTCAGCGGTGCTTTTGCCCACCGCCTGCCATATAAGACGAATTGAGCCTTTCTGTGTGTCAAGGCCTGCTATCGTTAGCGGAATCCTTTCGCTGTAATCTGTAGATAGACAAACTATCACAAATTGGCCGGGTTTGGCCGCCGCCGCGACTAACGGCGCAGCCACATCAACCATAAACACATTCGGGCACAACTGCTTTTTTGACAATATCTTATGAGACAATTTCGCAGCCTTTCTCTAAAAAACACCAGGACTTGGGATTATTGCGGATTTTGGCTTTTAGGTCAAGAAATATAATATGGATTCGCGGGGATATGTGTGGGTATGGTGTTCCCTGCGTTGTCGGCTTGGGGTCTGCATTAAGCTTCTTCTTTTCTTCTTGGCCTGACAAAAAGCCTTATCGGCACTTCGGAAAAGCTAAGCAGGTCGCGAATTTTGCTAATGAAAAATCTCTTATAATTTTCATCGAACAAATCGACATTATTTACAAACAGCAATATGGTAACGGGCTTTACGGCAATCTGCGTAGCGTAATAAACCCTCGGCAGCTGTGAAGTTTTGTTTCTTCCGCCGATTCGCTCGGCGTTTATCGCTTCGACGGCTTTGTTCATCTTCGCGGTCGAAATTTTTGTCGCCGACTGTTTGTAAAGTTCGCAGGCCAAATCGAGAACGGACTGGATATTTTTCGCTTCGGTAGCCGTCGTAAAAGCTATCGGGGCATAACTCAACTGCGGGAAAATTTTGCCGATATACTCCGCGTAATCATCGCTGCTTGCTTTCCCTACGGCTAAATCCCATTTGTTCACAACCAAAATACAGGGCTTGTATTCCTCGCCGATAAAAGACGCGAGTTTTTTATCAATCTGTGACAGCGGCTCGGCCGCGTCGATGAGCAGAAGCACGACATCTGCTCTGCGAATAGACCTTTCGGCGCGAACGGAACTGTAAAACTCTATGCTCTCCGAGAGCTGACTTTTTCTGCGAACGCCCGCCGTATCAATCACGACAAAAGTTTTGCCGTCTTTTTCAAATCTAACATCGACCGAATCGCGGGTCGTTCCCGGTATTTCGCTAACGATAACCCGTTCTTCGCCTGCGATTGCGTTTGTAAAAGTGCTTTTGCCGGCGTTGCGTTTGCCGACAATGGCGATTTTCATTTCGATATTTTTTGGTTTTTCGAGGGTCGAATCTTTCAGTTCTTCAAGAATTTTTTCGACGAGAATGCTCTTGTTGAGATTGTTTGTTACTGAAATGCAGAACGCATCGCCGAAGCCTAATTTCGCAAAGTCCGCCGCGGCCGGAAACATTTTGACTTCATCAGCTTTGTTGGCGACGAGAATAACCTTGAGATTATGTTTGCGAAGCAGTTTGGCGATTTGCTGGTCGAGAGGTGTCAGGCCGTCGCGAATATCGACAACGAACAAAACCAAACTGGCTGAACCCATCGCCTGCTTGATTTGATTTTCGACGTGTTCCTTCAATTGGTCGCTGTCAACGATTCCCCACCCGCCGGTATCAACAAGCTCGAAGAACCGCTCGTTGTTTTCGATGATGACGCTCACGCGGTCGCGCGTAACGCCCGCCGTCGGCTCAACAATGCTTATCATTTGGCCGGCAAGAGCGTTGAGCAGAGAGCTTTTGCCCACGTTTGGTCGGCCTATTATCGCTACTATCGGCAATGCCATTTAATATCCCGTCTTTGAAACTTCTTCTAAAATTTTACTGCTTTAAGTTCGCCATTTTTCACTTTAATCGCAATAAGTCAATATAAATCGGGTTATAGCCGACATATAGCCGATTCAACTTTCGCTTGCAAAAGGCCGATTTTATGTAATAGTTATACCGAATTTTGATTTCCCGACAGGAAAAATAAAAATGCCGATAGTACCGACAAATGCTGAAAGAATGAAACGACTGCCCTGGTGGTTCGCCGCCAATATGCTGGACAACGTCCGAATCTCGCTGATTTTTGGTCCTGTAATTGTTCTGTTTTTTGACGCTTTAAAGATGGATAAGGCCAAAATCGGTATTCTTTTGGCGTTTCCGTTATTTTTTCAGATATTGTCTGTTTTCGTTGCGCCTTTGGTTGAAAAATTAGGCTACAAGCGGTCAAGCCTGATTTTTTTCAGCATTCGAACATTAATCCTTTTTGGGCTTTTGTTTACGCCCTGGTTTCTGCGAATGTTCGGAACCGGCGGAGCGTTTTTGTGGGTATCGTTTATAATGCTGGTGTTTTCGGTCGCGTTTGCCGTCGGCACAACCGCCGCGGGCCCGTGGGGGCAGGAGATTTTACCGACAAACATCCGCAGCAAACTTATTGCCGCCAATTCCGTTCTCTGCAGTCTGGTGGTTATCGCAGGAACGTGGTTTGCCGGTTTCTGGCTTGAAAGGTCAGATGGGCAGAGCGGTTTTATGTTTCTTATAGCCATCGGAACAATAGTTGGTTTGTTAAGTGTAGCCTGTAATGTATTTTTTCCGGGCGGAGGCAGAGCAAAAAAACAAAGCCGCAACACAGAACACCTGAAAAATATGCTCGACGCATTCAAGGACGGCGATTTTGTTCGCCTTCTTTTTGGTATAGGGGTATTCATTTTTATTGTTACGGGAGTAGCGACATTTATACCGCTGTATATGAAAGACCTTGTCGGCATAACTAACGGCCAGGTTGTATATCTTGGAGTGTGGACGACGGCAGGAACTTTAATAGCGGTTTATTTCTGGGGCTGGGCATCGGACAGATTCGGCGGAAAGCCGGTCTTTATCACAGGCGTAATGTTCTATATATTTTTGCCGGTTTTTTGGTATCTGATTCCGCGGCATCATGGCGACATAAGTTATTACGTCGCTGCGGCTGTATCTTTTCTTGCCGGACTTATGTGCGTAGCTTACGCGATAGGTATTGACAGATATGTCTTTATCACGGCGATACCGGAGGACAAAAGAACCTCTTACTATTCAATCTGGGTCGCCTGGACGGGCATATTCGCGGGTATGGGGCCGATAGTCGTCGGTCTGGCTCTTAAATGGTGCGCAGGCCTCGACAGCGTCGCCGCAAATATCCATATCAGAGCCGATTCGTTTCTGCCGGTTTTTTTGGCGCATATGATATTGCCGGCGATTGGAATGTATATCTTTCGCAATATCAAACAGGACAGCGAAATTACAACAACAAAGTTTGTTGGCCAATTATTTCAGAGCATTCCGTTCGGCCTGTTCGGCTCAATCAACTCCATAATGCGATATAGAATGGCAGGCGAAGAAAACGAAAGAATAGTTACCACGCGAAACCTCGGCCGCTCGGATAGCCCCTTTAATACAGATGAACTTATCGAAGCGATAAGCGACCCCAGTTTCGATGTTCGCTATGAAGCCGTTCTGGCAATGGCTCTGCGAAAACCTGACCCGAAAATCGTAGCCGCTCTGCTCGGCGTTTTGGAAGGCGAGGACATCGAATTAAGCGCAACGGCATCGTGGGCTCTTGGCCAAATTGGCGACAAATCCGCCGTCCCTGCCCTCAAAAAACAACTCACCGCGCCATATCGAATCCTCCGAGCGAGAAGCGCAAGAGCACTGGGCAGCATCGGCGACAAAGAGGCCGCTGACATTATTTTAGAACTCCTGAAAATAGAAACCGACTCGGTATTGAGGGTTGCTTACGCCTCCGCTCTTGGCGCAATGAAGCATATCCCTGCAATTGAATATGTGCTTTCTCTGCTTGCCGATGTTCAGAATGAAACTTTCCGCGGCGAAGTGGCCCTTGCTGCCGCAAGAATCGTAGGCAGCGAAAAAAGCTATATCAAGTTGCTCCGCTCAAGCGCAGCTGACTGGTCAACGACAATGAGCGGCGCGATACTGAAACTTAAAAAGCCGATGACTCGATTGAACCTCGACCCTTCGCTGATTGATTCTGTCGGAGCATGTGCGGAAAGTTTCGCCGCCGAGCAGCATGGCTGGGC
>Ga0154459_1095_pt1 | contig 40531 bp, 28 predicted proteins | sample RifGroC2_FD_105652 | JGI IMG/M metagenome (GOLD analysis project Ga0154459, IMG submission 105652) | Planctomycetes bacterium GWC2_45_44 | reverse complement strand
TGCCCGTTTTGTAGCATATTATTTGCAAAAGCGCAAATTATCTATTTTAACATTTTGAGGTTTTTATAAGATTTTCTGTGAATGGTTACATGAAAACGTTAAAAAGAAAAACTCGTTCCGACAAATTTCCGCTTACACTTCATAGGACAGGACAATACTGCAAGAAAGTCAAAGGCAAAATGTATTATTTTGGCTCCGACAGGAAAGAGGCACTTCAAAAATATCTGGATCAGTCAACTTATCTGCATGGGCATCAAGAGGATTTACCGAAACCAACAAAGGATCACATGACACTCAAACAACTTTGTGATATGTATTTGAAGTATCAGTATTCAAAACTCCAGGCAAACGATCTTACTGCAAGCCACCATAACGAACAAATTGGCAGCCTTAACAAGTTAATGGCTTCTCTGGGTCAGAATATAGAAATCAATAACATCTCAACCCTAGATTTACAGAACTACAAAAGAAAGATACAGAAAAGCCATGTGTCCGTTTGCAGGTTAAACCTGCATATAAGCATTATGAAGGCGGTATTCCACTGGGCAAGAAAGAACGATGTTCTTGTGAACATCCCAAATATTGATGCGGTCTCAAGAGGCAAGATTATTCATCAGGACAAATTTACTTTCGATACTGAGCAGATTAACAAATTGCTATCTGTTGCTGATGTAAAAATGAGAGCCATGATATGGCTTGGATTAAATTGTGGTTTCGGATGTACCGATTGCGCAGGACTTATGTGGGCAGATGTGGATATGGTAAATAGTAGAGTTAAATTGCCACGAAAAAAGACAGGCATTCTCAGAGATCTACCATTATGGCCAGAGACTATTGCCGCACTTAAAAAAACTCCAAGAAAAGGTCATCTGGTTTTCTATACTTCCAGAGGTAACCCGTATATACAAACACTATTGAAGGCTGATGGTGATGGCAGCGTGAAATACACAACCCTAAATACAATAACCACAAAATTTTCAAGGCTGATTAAAAAGTCAGGTTTTGATGTTCCCAAAGGAACTGGTTTTTATAGCCTCCGGAGAACAGCAGCAACTATTGCAGCTCGCTCCGGCGATCCATTTGCAGTCCAAAGGCTTCTTGGTCATGCAGATCTTCAAATGGCGACCAGATATGTGCAGGATGTTTCTGCGCAGACTGACCGTGTGATTGAAAACAGTAGGAAATACGTGTGCACAAAGCAAAGCTGATGTGAACAAGCTATAGGCTGGTATGTGCCAGACTTCTGCTCTCAAAGGTGAGCTAAAATCGCAAGTAGTTGTTTTTTAAGAAGTTATGATTATTTGCCGTGCAGGATATTTCGGCTTTAGGCATGCTACTTGCGTCTTTTCTACCATAAATTTCTTATGATTGCTGAATGTTTTGAACAACTTGTTTAATTTTCCGTTTGCATAAACACTGATCTCATTATATAATCTTACCGGTAAGATTGTGCTTTTTTTTTAAAAGGTGTATATATGATAGCAAATTTGGCCACAACAAAAATGTCTTCTAAAGGGCAGGTCGTGATTCCTGAGATTATTCGGAAAACACTTGGTTTAGTTAACGGGTGCCAATTTCTTGTATTATGGGAAAACGACGCAGTTATTCTGAAGTCAATTTCTTCCCCTTCGAAGAAAGAATTTAGCAGTTTGATTTCTAATGCCCGGAAAGCGGCCAAAAAAGCTGGTTTAGAACACAAAGATATCTCCGGTGCTATTGCAAAAGTTCGGGGCAAGAAGTGAAAGCAACTAAAGTTGTGATTGATACAAATGTGCTTGTATCCGGCATCTTTTTTAGTGGACCGCCGTACCGAATTCTCAGGGCATGGCAGGAGGGGCAACTTCAGATTGCCGTATCCGAGGAAATAATCGATGAGTACAGACGAGTCATTGATATCCTTTCAGCGAAATTTGATCGCATCGATCTTGATTCTATCATGGAACTGCTTCTTATCGAGGCAGAGCTTGTTCCCTCATATTCCTTTGAAAAGCCTGTCTGTGAGGACTCGGACGATGATAAATTCATAGCCTGTGCGATTGCATCAAAAAGTAAATATATCATAAGCGGCGACAAGCATTTGCTTAAAATAGGCACATTTCTTGACACAACCATCGTAACTCCGAGACATTTTATTGATAATCTTCTCTAAGCTCTATGCGGCGATATATTGCAAGTGAATGCTACAATGCTTCGTAGCAAAATCAGATACCACACTTATCTCCGCTACGCCATCTATGCATTAACCGGAGGAACTGAATAATTGTGTTTGTAGGTTTTGCAAAAAACATGGGTCTTTCATTGCTGCTTTACCAACCGAAACGGCATTTGCTCCGGCAGACAGAATCCGTCTTGCACCTTTAACATCAGTTACGCCTCCTCCGCCGATAAGAAATTCACATTTGTCGGCAAGCTCACTGAGTATTTTAAGGCCGTCAGAGTCGGGCTGTGAGCCAGTGACGACATGAATCATCGCAACCCCCAGGTCGGCAAGCAATTCTACTGTCCGAGTGGCATCAGGACTGTGGAGGATTTCCAGTTTGAAGATACAAGGGATATTGACGTTATCCAAAATCTGACGTGCCAGAGTTTTCAGTGTTGGATGGTTGTGTTTTTTGCAAAGCTCAACGCCAAGCCCCTTGCTTGTGAACATCTCCATCTCGGAATATGCACAATAGGAAACGTAATCGGCACCGGCATTTTGGGCGGCTATAAACGATTCGATAGTTTTGTTGGTATCAGTGCTAAGCGAGCTTACACAAATCTTTGCACCGCTTAGGGCTGCTGCCAGCACGTGCTCTGCAATATATCGCTTGTAATCTTCCATATCTGACTTAAACACAAACTCTACCGGATAGGGGACATTGTCCGCGTCGTCGATTATGTACGAACCTAAAATTACCATCGCTGCGCCCTTGCCGTGCTTAGCGCAGTAATATCCATTACCATAGCCAGCAAGCTCGGCAAGTACAACGCCGTTCTGTAAATCATCAAATCTGCTCACAATAAATTAAACCTTTCTACAAATAAATGGCAGCTAAATCAAGCGACTGGAAACCACTGTAATGTTTCTTTGCCAACCAATTCATGTCCACATCTGTTAGGGTGATTAGTCAATGACAAGAGGTTGCTTATTACTACAACGCTACTATGACTATTGATATTAAACCATATGTCATTGTTTAATACGTATTTACGGCTTTTATGTTATTTTTCTTACTTGGTCATAGAAAAATGCTTAAAATTTCATACAAATACTTATAAAATAAAAACTTATATTAATCTGGGTTATTAAAATATAGCGTTGTAGTGTTATATCAGCAAAAAATTATCAAAAGTGGAAAGGTCATATTTTTGCTATTTAGTCCATCCATTCCTATCCCAAACACCCAAATTCAGAAATTCCGGTTCGGGATAAGCCAATTTCCTTGCTCGGGACAATAATTCGGGGGCAAGACATTCCCCATTCGCCAAGGCGACCGCTTTATTGAGAAATTCAATTTTATCTATACCAACTAAAGCTGAGGAAATATCCTTGAATGAGAGCACAAATTTCATTGCTAAATCCGAGAGTGATAGACCGTTATTATCGAGCAATTCAAAATATTTTCTGCGGTGCTCGGAAACTGAGCGAAGTTTTTCATGACTAAGATCAACACCTTTATCCGTCAGAATGCCTCGCATTAGAACGGATCTAATCATAATGCCAATCCCACGTTGTTGGGCAATCGGAAGCAGATCTTCGCAGCTTTGATCCATGAGGTTAAGTGCAAGCTGTATGACATTCCATCTTCCATCCTCGATAGCGAGTTTTACATCACTGAAACCGTATGTTGAAACCCCGATAAAGCGGACTAAACCTTTGCGTCTGCAATCTTCGAATGCATGGGCAACTTCGTCACACTTTAGTATCTCAGTATCGACACTGTGGGCAAGATATACATCGATATAATCAGTCTGAAGCGCTTTCAAGCTTGCGTACAGAGATGTTTCGATATAGCTTTGCAACACATGGCCGGTTAGTATTTGTTTGTCATTATTGCGTAGATACGGGCATTTGGTAGCAATAACAATATTGTCACGAATGCCTTTGAATGCTTTACCCATGCGCTCTTCCGAACAACCATACATGCGTGCTGTGTCAAAGAAATTTATACCTCTATCGACAGCAGCATGTAAAAGGGTCATGGCATCTGACTCAGAAAGTAAACAATCTTTGTTCGCACCATAAGATAAACCTATCTCTGCACCACCAAATGCGATTTCTGAAACTTTCAGGCCTGTTGCTCCAAGATTACGCATGTTCATACCTGTGTCCATACAGTATTAATTTTATAAGTTTAGGTCTTTCGCAATCACTTCATTCTTATTTTAACAAAGCCAATGCCCTGGGCATCTGGCTGGATACACCAAAATGTAATTAAGATAATGTTGTGTTGAAGCATAGTCACTGAAGGCTCTCCAAAAGCAAAATTTGTCCACTGTCGATGGTCAGTATCAGTATTATTTCGGCCTGGGATAGCGGCAGTCCAGATAATTTCATTTGCGTCAATCAAAAACTCTTTTCTGTTTGACTTTAACAATGCAAGCCAGATTCCTATCGGCGGATTTTTTCGCTGATTATACACAACGAGTGCATAATCATCAATGACCGGAGTCAGTGCCAGCGATTGCCCCTTAAGTCCGCTTGCTTGAGTCGGCTGCCAACTACTACCACCGTCAAATGATAATGAGTAGGCATTTGGGTAATCAGCACCGCTGGTTCGGTTGAAATGCCACGACATACCCAAAAGTGTACTGTTACCTAACTCGGTAATCCATGATTCGGCACCTCCTGAATCAGGCTCATCGAAAGTCAACATCTGCTTGTGTTCCCATGTATTCCCTTCATCCCTGCTGCGTAACATAATCACCTGATTAATTTTTACGGCGATGTCAGGGTTGAATGTTTTGTAAGGACTATAACAGCAATACCAACTCCCATCTCTGGCAACACACATTGCACCCGGCGCTTCGGCTGCGCCTGGCACAGGCATTGGTATAACTGTAAATTTGCTCCATGTAGCTCCGTTATCACAGGACTTGGCCCAGATAAGTTCATTTGCTTTTAATCCGCTTGTTGCCTCACACCAGAATGATTCGCCGACCTTATCAATTACGGTACGTTGACCGAAAAATAGATATTCGCCATTAGTTCCTTTACTTATCGAGCCGAAAATTGAAAATTTATCTTGCAGGTCGGGCCATATAAGATTCGGTTTTGTCCAGGTTTTGCCATGATCAAAAGATCGACAGAGCACAGGTTTAAAATCATTGCCACCCAGTTTTTTTTGTATCATGAACGTACAAAGTATCTCTTCTCTGGAGCTTACTGCACATCGTGAACCCACAGCAACTTTATCTGTACAATCAATCGCCGTCTTGTAAACATAACCGGTTTCGATAATTTCAAATTTCATCGACTATTTCCTTTCAATATTGGTAGTTTTTAGCAGCATTTATCATAGCTTTAACTTTTTCTTTTGAGGTTTCTGTCGGCAGCATATCTCCTGCCGCAAGAATATAACCGCCATTTGGTGCACCTTCATCAAGGCAACGGTGGCAATCTATTACGACCTCATCTAAAGAACCATGAGCAAGTAATGCGGTATTCACACCGCCCATAAGCGCAACACGATTTCCCACTCGTTTCTTGGCATCTGCTACACTAACACCTCCCAATGAATCCAGCGGTTCTATACAGTCCACGCCAGTGTCGGCCATCAGTTCAAATAGCTGTGTGCTGTTTCCGCACACATGTAAATATATCAATACGTTGTATTTTTTGAGGGTGGCAGTAAAACGCCGAAAGGCAGGCACGCAAAATTCTTCGAAAAGATTAGGTCCGATGAGACCGCCGAATGTCTCACCAATATATAAGGCATCAATTCCCATTTTCGCAAATGCAATGGACACTTCGATAGAAATCTGCAGCCCCCGCTCAATAATAGCTTTGACAAATTCCGGCTTTTCAATTATATCCATCAATGCCTGCTGTTTGCCGCGTAAAATGGTGACGTACTCAAAAGATAACGCTGGTACTCCACCTATCATAAAAAGGTTTGCACCATTCTCATCTATGATTTGTTTTACAGATTGAAATTTTTCTGTTTTAAGAAGTTCGTCAGCCGAAACGACTTTTAATTGTTCGATATCTGCAAAGGTTTCCACCAAAGGTTTTTCTTCCAATGGCTCAACCCAACCCCCACCCATAAAATCGATTCTGCCAATTCGCTGACCAGTTTTTGCGTCTATTTGCCAGACATCATTTCCATCATCTTCGATAGCTGTTATGGGATCGGATGGAACCCAAAGCCGTATCCCATCCACCCCATACATCTTAACACATTTAAGGTCGAGTTCATTTATCAGCAAAGGATTTCGGAGACATTCAATAATTGTTTCCCTGTAATCTAACCCTAATGCCTTGATGGCATGAGGGTGACAAATTTGAGGAATTACGGGAACCATATCTGGTATTCCACCTGTCATTGCTATACAAACTCGTTCTTTACTGTTCACGGCTAAGTTGACTCCAATGAATAAATAAAATTTGATTTGTAGTCAGTAAGTTAGATTTGACCTTGTTCATGCAACTTTTTTGCAGCTTCATCGACTATTTTGTCGATTTCCAAAATTTGGTCGCGATTTAATGGCGACATAAACTCGTTCTTCAGTAGCTCCTGAGTTTTTTTATGTGCCATTCTCTCCCAACGATTGACCTCGTCTAATTCGTTTCTGATGCCCCACGGCTGCACTTTGAAGAATGGTGATAAATTGAGGAATTCACGAAACTGGTTGAGAGTGTCTTCGGTTTGTAAATAGTTACCACCTATGCCTATCTCTTTTATAATATCCACATTGATTGACTTGTCGGTAACTTCAAACCCTGTAATAGCTCTTCGAACATATCGAACAATTTCGTTATCCATTACCAGTTGAATTGGTGAAAATGTCGCACCGTTTTCAAGTTGTCCCAATGTCCCGAAACCCACAGCACCACAGAGAATTGGCATTATCATAGATACAGCTTTTTCAACGCCGCAGCGAATATCAGGAACGCAGGTGTCTGTTTTTCCGCCATGGACACCGCTGGGACAACCATAATACTCACTAATCATCTGAATTCGTGCTCCAATCAGGGGAGCTCGCTCTGCACCGGCATATTTAAAAATTCCAGTACCCATGTCAGAAAAAGAAGGTGTAACATCAATAGTCATGCAGGCATCTTTATCAATAGTATAGCCAAGCACGAGTCCTCCGAGTGTTTCCGCTATTCCCAGGGTCAGAGCGCCGGCAGGGTTCATGGGAGCGGTCGCACCGGCATTAGGCATCGTATCAAGTGATTGCGGCATGCCGCGTTTAATATACTCAATCATTATTTCACACATATTCCTATCGATGGCAAGCGGAGTTCTTGCTTCGGCATAGCCAACCAGAATAGGATTTTTTTTTAGTTCTTCACGGCCGCCACGGGCAACTTCAGCAATTCTGCATATATATTCAATATCAAAAGTATTAAATGCTTCTATACCGCCAAGTTTATCAGTATGTTTTACTAGTTCTGCAGCCATAGTAATCGGTCGCAGAGCTACAGGAATATCCTGAGCCGCTATCGGAATCCCGGAATAAGTAATTTGGTCGAGTTGCGCTACCAATTTAAGTGAATCTCGCGTATCCTGCAAAGTTCCAGATCGACGAATGCCATGTAAATCAAATATGTGCACACAAAATCCTCCAGCACTAGCCGTGAAGTCCTCATGAACGCAAAAATTCTCGCGTCGAAATCTCACGTGTGAATATCTCACAGCCATTTTACCGGGTTCATTGCGGCTCTTAAAATCAGACTTCATCTTATCAACGAACTTTTGTACCACATCAGAAGGAAACTTGACAATTTTCTTACAATGATCAATTTTACATCCAGCCGCCTGCAAATAGTCCAAAGCCTCATCATGATCAATCTTCATGCCAATTTCCGCCAGAATGCGTAATGCGTTCCGATGAATAGTCTCCATTTCCTCGCGGTTGAGAAATCTAATTGGCTCTCTAAGTGTTTTCATTAAATGTTCTTTCTTCAAAATTCCAAAAGTTCCGGGTTCTTAATAAATGATTTATTAGCTTCTAACAGTTCTCTTACCATTTGGCGGCACTCATGCGGTGAAAGCTGGCAGCACATAGGGTCAGTCATTATCAAAGCGACTAATTCCTTAAAAGTGCCGTGCAGAATGATATCAATACTATTCTCCTGCCTTAAAACGTGCGGTAAGACGATCGGCTTGAGTATATCGGGCATTTTTGAACAAAGTGGATGAACGCCGGCTTTGTCAAACATGCATCGTGTTTCAACCACTGCTCCTTCTGGAAAACCTGGCAATTGTCCTATGTTCATATAATTTGAACACCACAGGAAAGTACGTTTTCCAGAAAGTGATTCTATTACTTGTACAACCGGGTCATCGCCATGCCCTAAGGCACCAAGCGATTTGTCATCCTGACTTTTAATGTAATCCTCTATCAGAGCCTGACATTTATCGAGCCTGGTTTGCCGTTGGGCAATATTGGTTCGCTCAACACCATACGGGAGATTGCCGCTTTTGCTAACTTGAAATTGCGGGTAATTTTCAACAGCGTGCCGATCGGATATTGCGGGAAGGTATCCAAGGTTGTACCATAACATAAATATAATGTTATTCATCACGCCTTGAGCCATAGGGTCATCAGTTTTAATTTGCTTAGACAATAAATTGTCATTCCGAAAACATCCGATTTCTTTAAGTTTGTTTAAGACATCGATCCCATTGGCGAACAAATCCAGGAAATATGAACAATGGTCGATCCCTGCCACCCTAAAAGAAAGTTCGATATTCTCTTTCCTAATGCCAACGGCGGATGCCATTGCTCTGGCCTGCTCTTCTACCCCCGGACACATACCTATGGTCTTAATGCCGTAATCTCGTTGAGGCAGCCTTGTAAGTACGGTGAGCGGATTGGTTACATTAATTAGCCATGCATCAGGACAATATCTTTTCATTCTGGCGGCCAGGTCGTTGAAAACTGGAATATTTCTTGTTGCTCTCGACCATCCACCAGGGCCGACTGTATCGCCAACGGTATGCCAAATACCGTATTTTTCGGGTATTTCAATATCAAACCTCATTGCTTCCAATCCACCTGTTGAGATACAGACAATTACAAAATCTGAACCGTCAAGAGCCGCATCGAGATTTTGCATATCTTCAATTCTAATTGGGGAGCTATGGCACTTATTATAAATGCGTGCTGCAGTGCTAAGTGTCTTAAGCCTTTCAGGATTTATATCCATCATTGCCAGTGTTAAGTCGCTCAGATTCTCAGAATGGACAAACTGGCGAACGAATCCAAGCGACCATGTGTAGCTTCCAGCTCCAATAATTGCAACTTTCATAAAGTTCTTTCGAGAATTTAAAAATCAGCTAATAGTTTACAATTCGTATTTGACCCAGATTTCCAAAACTGACCATGCAATAGTCATCTTTCCATTTTGACGGGACATGTTTCCCTTTCGTCCAATCAATTAACAGTTTCGCCACTTCAGGAGACTCCTCATATTGGGTACCATGCCACGGCTTAAAGCAATTTGGGCCGGTATCGGTAAGTTCGCCTTCCGCATGATGGTGAGGACCTAACAGATTTCTCAAGGTGCTATAAAGGATAATCGAAAATTGTTTACTGTTATCGACACTAATGTCTTTGAGTTCTACTCGAAATGGATGGGAGATAAAATATCCTGAAGTCTTAGCGTTAACTATCACTTCTCCGCAAGCAACGTCCAATTTGTCGATTTCAATAAATGTTTTGCATCCATCAAGGTCGACATTTGGTATCTTTGCTGAAAGCTTTAGTCTTCCGGCATAAAATGGCAATCCCTGGACAGTGGTGTCACCAAATTTCAGATCAATAGGATTGGTTAGATAAAATGAATCGCCTGCAAAGCATTGAACATCAATCGGTGGCAATCCATAGGCATGCCATCGCGCCGATGCAGGTTTTGCATTTGTCGGGGTGCCCTGGACGGCAAAATCGCCCACGAGATAAATCGCTTCGATTTCGGTCCCATAACGAGATGCTTGATCTTTTATGATTTTTAAATCGCCATATTGAAAGTTATTGCATAATAGTTCGATTGTATTTCTGCCCTCATGTAATAAACCTGTAATGTCGATAGGCATCCATCGAAAATCAATATGGAAGGGCAGGCCGTTATATTTGACAGGGTATTGATTGACTCGAATTTCATATTTGTCTGGATATTCGATTACAAGATGAACTTTGCGATTTTTGTCCAATGATTGAATATGTACGGGATAACGCAGTGCAAGGACTCCATTATATTGAATAATATTAAGTCGTTCTTGAATCGCAATGACTGGCATAGGCATAGATGCCCAATCATTTGTTCCTTCTCGCCAAGAGGCATAATCGAGCGTGATCGCATTATCATCAAGTCGCTCAACTTTTATTTCTTCGGGAGCAAAACTCGACTTGCGTTTTGGATTGTTGACTATAGGTGAAATCTGTTTGTTATCTGCAGATTTTGGCGAGAGCAAAAGGAGATGAGATTGTGTTTGGGCAAATGGCAATTCTACCATGAGTCCGTTGCTATCGACAATTGCTTTTAATTCTGTTTGTTCACCTGTTATTGTATCAAGTTGGTGAACAGAGTTAAACTGACCATGAAGTTTTATACTTGCATTAAATGCTCTCGTACGATGCAGATTGACCAGATAAATCAAACGGTCGTTTCCAAGATTGCGTATATGAACATATAGCATTCGTGCATCTTCACTATTGGCATCTACTAATTCTACGGCAGGAGGAATCACTGTTTTGATGCGGATAGGCACATCATCGATAGTAACAGACGGAATAGCCTCAAGCCATTTGGCTAATCGTGAAGAAGGTATGCCGTCTAATAATTGTGGTGCCTGGCCACAACGAATAATTTGTCCACCTTTCCGATGAAACTCTTCCAAAAGATCAAGCGTAGTAGTCGCTATCGTAAGCATGCCTGGTAAAATCACAAGTGCGTAACGCATCTGTCCCATGCAGATTACAGGCTGGCCATCCACAAATTCGACTTTGCCAATGTCCGCAAGAATCGCTTCGGCGCCAAAATCAAAGGTACGCTGGGAGCTGAGCATCACATTAATAAGTGACAAAAACTCCTTTTCAATACTGGTGATTGTTTGTTTAATCCCCTTTGCAGTTGGTTCCTCGTCATACTCTGCCAAAGTGAAATCTTCTTGAGTAGGGGTATATATCGCTTTTGATTGCCACAAAGCAAAGGTTGATTCCTGAGGATGTATTATAAGCATTTCGGCATGGAACTGACCCTGGCTTAATGCAAAGCATGTACGACTAAGAGGTTCATCGATTGCTTTGTTTACCGGCCACCATGGTTGTTGATAGAAAATATTGGGAGGACAATCGCGTTTGCGGCAGCCTGCCATCGTGTAGAGCGACAAATGATAATTGAGCATGTTGACGCCAAGAGCCATTTGCTGTGAAGCAATCCAAAGGCGGTCTTCAAATGTTAGTGACTGACCGGCGCAACCATACATTTCGCTAATTAATCTTTTTTGGCCATACTGATTTGCAACACTCTGACACTGTTTTGCAGAAACACGTTCTTCAATTTGCCGACAAAGATGGTCTATCCCGGGTATGCCCATGTGACGATAGTTGGGCATGATGTTTACACCCCAGCACTGCTGGTCATACAAGCCACCCTCAAGTATATAATGTCCAGTCAAATGAATATTATGTGAACGGCACCATTCACCTATTTGTGCGGAATAGTTTTTTTCAAAAAGCTTGTTAATGATTCTAAAATAATGAATTCGGAATTGTTGGGCGTCTACAGAATTCACAAATAATAGATGCAATTTATTAATTGGGTTATAACTGTACTCTTGTTCAAAAGCTTCCAGTAATTCATCCGTGTACGGAACGGACCCAATTGGCAGCCTTCGTCGAAAAATAGTGCAGGGCTCGTCTGTGAATTCGGCCACAATAAGTTGGCCGTAATCATCTCTGTATCTTTGATAATACGATTCATAGGCTTCTTCAATAAATTTTTGCATCGCCGGTCGACTCATATGGTCAGGAAAACAGGTACCATTGAAAAAGGCATGTCCCAAGGGGGCTGTCCATTTATAAATCTGCAAATCGTTGACAGGCGAGCCTATTGGGCTGACATTTTCAGGTATAGCTGAGTGTACTGACCTGGCAATAAGGGTTTTCATATGAAATGATTCATTGGCAAGCGGGACAGTTCCACCACTGAATCCGCTGGGCCACTTGTCTTCATCGTAAAGCCATACATTAAGCTGATATTTACGACACTGTTCGATTGCCGCATCGACCGCATCGAACCATTCATTACCAAGATAAGGCGTTATCAACCCTATTCGACTATGAATCATTATACCTCCCCAACCTGCTTCTGCTATTTTGTCAATTTGCCGGCGGACTTCGGCAGGTTCCATGCGTTCATTCCAACTCCAGAATGGAACTGGTCTAAACGAAACCGGTGGATTCGCAAAATCTTTTAACCAAAGAGGTGGCATTATGATTGCCTAACACTTACCTGGGGAATGTTTATCGTGTCCTGTTTTTCAGTACAGGCACTAATCAATATTCGTAAGTTTCCATTAAGGCCGCTGGGTTGTGCTTTTCCTTCGGTTCGATTAATGGAAGTATTGCTTACCCGCACTTCAATCACATTTATACCCTTTTTGACAAATTCGGAGATTTCCAGACGGAATGGCGACCAACAGCAAACACCGGCGGACAAACCATTCACAAACAACTCAAAAGCATCAACCTGATTCGGGTCGGCTTCCAGAAATATGCGGTTTGAGGTGTTCTTTATGTGTAATTTGTTCTGATATGAAATAGTTCCAGAGTATTGCGGAAAACCTAACTTAGTCCAGTCTGTGGGTTCGGTGATAGATTTAATTTTATTCAATGGTCCAATTCGTGATAAAGTCGGATCATCGTCCAACAATTTTTTGTACCAGTCGGGTCTCAGATCAGCTGTGAGGCCGCCATCTTTGTCATTGAGACGAAGCACCCTGAACCAGCCTTTTAATTGCAGCGGTTCTAACATTGCGGGCTCATAACGCTGGATGGGACCCACAACAACCTCTACACGATTGACTCCGGATACAATAAATTCATTGAGGTTTGCATGCATCTCATACGAACTGTGTTCGTGAGCTCTTTCAAGGGGAGAGATTTTTTTACCATTTATAGAAAGCTCATAAGGGCCGCCAAATGTTGATTTTTCCCACCAAAGCTCAGCATCTTTAAATATATCATCAATAATAATTTCGCACCACATTTTGACAGTTTGGCCGGCAAGATTCCACGGTAAGACCCCGCTGCGAGCAGGCAATTGAACTGCATGAATGCTGTCTGACAATTCGAGATTCCAGTGTGAAAGTAATAATGTGTTAACTTCTTGAGGAGCAAAATGCCACAGGTCTTCCCATTTTGCCACATCGTCGTCCGCGGGTCGCATCAACGTGTCTACTGAGTTGGCGGAGGGGGTTCGGTCAGTAATAATAATCAGTTGAAACGGCTCAAGATTTAAAATATTCTCACTGTTTTTATTCTTTTTTACATTTGGAAATGGCAAAGTGCTGGAAACTGCGAAAGTGATATCTTCACCACCCCTGATAGTTATTGCTATTGGATGATCTTCTGGATTCCAGAGCATTCTTTGGTTTTTATCGTTGACAGTACGTGTTTGAACATAAAGTCTGCGGTCTGAGGGGAAACTAACCCATGAGCGATAAAGTTGAACTAATTGAAGAATCACATGTTGTTTGTCCATAGATAAGAAATCAACATTACGTTGCGAATTTATTGAGCCAATTTTCTTCGTAAGCGAGAAGATGGTTATTTTAGCATCCCGTAACTGTTCTATTGTTTTTATGGTTGCATCATCCAAAATAGAAACATCTGGCAGTATAAGCGTCTCATAGACAGCATCTCCAATTTGAAAGTAGTTATTTCCTTTGCTGCCCACAATATTCGTTTCAACTAAATCGTGATCCGCTACAAAGTCAAACTCCAGCGCGGCAGATGTCAGTCCACCCGTTAGCTCAGCAAGATTCACTGCTAAGGCTGTTGCGCGATTATTATCGACTGGTACCAATGCTTCAAAGGCTGCGGTTGGATAAAGTACCGCAATCGGGCGGACTGGTTTCCCCTGAGAATTCCATTGACTCAATTCTGAAATATATTCTGAAAGTTTATGAAAATGGTTCCAATAGGGGCTTTGAAAAAATATGGAAGGAGGGGCTTCGCGTTTTCGATGCCCATCCAAACTCATATACTGACCGTGCAGGATGAAGGTATCATAACTGCAAACAGCCAGCCAATTTATTAATTTGAACATTTCGTTTATGGTCAGATTTTCTCCGCAACATCCCATAGTTTCGGTTACCAAATGCGGCTTGGCTTTTTGATGTGCTATTGAGCTTATAAGTTTGGGGCCTACAAGCTTGGCCTGCTCGCTTGAACCAAATGGCTTGAGAACCAAATCATAGCCAAGCCATTGCATATGGGTAATCAATCGGGTAAGCCCCGGACTCCCGAGTGTTTGAAGAATGGGGTCCTCTTCCGGAGAAATATGACCCGTTAACGGTAATCCATTTTGCTGACACCATTGGGCCAAAGGTTTCATGAATCGCTCTTCCCATAGTTGGCCAAGAAGTCGTCTGTATCGATACCTCGCCTCATAGCTGTAATCACTTATCTGAATGGCTAAGTGCGGCAAAATTTGAAATATATCCTCATTATAAGCCCTGTAATAATCATCCGGTAATGTATCTGTCCACGGATAGGGCGAACACAATCTTGGTTCATCTGTAAATGCAGCAGCAAAGTTTTTGAAGCGAGAAGCTCCAAGTCGCTTCAATGTAGTGTTGTAACTTAGTTCAATAAATCGTTCAGTTGTCTCTGGGTTCAGGAGATCCACGTATTTGCCATGCCTTGTGTCCCCGGCTTCAGTTTTAAAGACAGCGAGAATACGGTATTGCTGATCATTGTTAACAGGCCAGTGTAACACCCAATTTTCATGCTCGATAAATGCACGCCAATGCGGGTGGTTGTTATCGTTTATGAACATTGGACCGTAACCTACTGTTCTCTCTCCCTGGACAAACCAGCGATCGCCCACCAAACCTGCATAATGCGTAATATCTTTAAATACGTCAGTCAAGTCATTGTCGGAATTTATTGCAGCGGCATAAACTTTCAGCAAACAGCCAGTTACAGAAAATGGTATTCGAATGACCCCTTGAACAGGCATCGCGACCTTATCAACAAATAGTAAGCTTTTGCCGGCCAGTTCCGGGGATTGTTGGATAAGACGTCCTCCTGCCGATCCGCTTGGATATGGAGCGTCATCATAGTACCAGACTTTCAAATTTCGATGGCTACAGGCTCCAATTATGTATTCAAGCACTTCAAACCATGTCTCTGATTGCCAGGGGATAGATAACCCGTCCCGAGGATGCACAACAACACCTGAAAATTTTTGTTTAACAAACTGGTCTAACTGATAATCTATTTCCGCCAGATTGAGACCATCATTAAAAAACCAAAAGCCTACAGGCCCGTGAGAGTCGGTTTTTCGCGATGAAGATATTGATTGTGAAAGCACGTTATAACTCCTGTTTCGAATAGCAGTGGCGTTCAGGAAAAGTTTTTTGCCACAAATGGTATAGCAATTTCGGTTCTGCAAGGCATAGGTTTTGTGCAGAGTTCAATGAGATGGCGAACTGCAACTTTAGCCATCATGTCATAATCTTCTATAAGTACTGGATAATCTTCAATATCATATCTTTTTTCCATCTCAGGTACGCAGCCAATGACTATATCGCGAGGACCAATTTTAATTCCATTAGCTCGCATCTCCTGCATAAAGGAACATGCGGTTCTGGCATCAGGTATTACATAGGCAGTTGGATGATTTGCGAGTGCATGCACGGCACGCGCAGCAGTTGCTCCGCCGGCAAATACTTTTCCTGCCACATGAATCAACTCCGGATCTGGAACTAATCCTTTATCAATATGTGCAATTTTATATCCTGTTAACCAAAGATCATTGCATAACCCCTTAACTATGGTTTCGCAAATAAACCCAATGCGTTTATGGCCTAAAGAGAGCAAATAATTTGTAGCTAATCTTCCCATTTTGATATTGTCAAAAAGCACAAGCTGCTCATTCTCCACAGCCGTTTCATAAGGATCTTCAATACTATGTCCGAGTACTACATAAGGTACCCCGGCAGTTCGGAGTTTGTTGAGCAATTCATGCTCAACGAGACCGGAAAGCAACAAACCATCGACCCCTTTTGCATAGGTTAGTACATGATCTTCTAATTCCGAAGAATTCTTGTTCGGTTCAAGGGCAGAAATTTCCAGCCGTATGCCGTTTTGCGCAGAAACTACTGTTAAAGCATGTAGAAATGCAACACGATCTTCATCCTGTAATTTTCTGCCAATAAGCATAAATCCAAAACGTTCAGGGAGATGTTTTTCAAGGTTGGTCGCGAACTGTTTTTGTTGTTCGGCCCGATTTCGATACCCGAGCTTATGACCAAGCAACTGAACGCGAAGCTTGGTTTCCTGATTTATGTCAGGATGGTCCGCCAGTGCCATCGACACTGTGGCCACTGATACGTCGGCTGCTTTTGCTAAGTCAGCTAATCTAATTTTTTGTGTTTTTATCATATGAGTGGATTATAAACAAACTTGAAGAAAAGTAAAGCATAAATTTTCAAATTTTCAAATTTAATTAGAATTAAATTGAAAAAGTGATTTAATTACCGGCATAAGTGCGATTTTAAGGGTCTACTATTGCCAATATACTACATTGCTTAATAAGCAATTCAAAGGTAGTTTTTGGTCAAAACAGGACAAGACTACGCTTTAATTTGAAATTTTGAAAATTACTTTTAAAAAAATAAATTTTTTAAAAAAAATATATTGACAGATTAAATTGGTTCAGTTACAATCACGGCATAATGAAAATGCTTTTGTTAATGTTTCATAGTGAGATGAGAAAGTAATATGGAAGAAAGAATGTAATTGAGCAAGGGGTGTTTTTGAAATTGGGTGTGTTGCCCAAATGTAATCAAAACACTCCAGAATAGTCGTATTTTTTAGGGAGGTAGAAAAATGTCGAAGTTTAGAATTGTGTTGAGTGTTGTTGTAATGGTTCTTGTGTTAGCGGGCTTGGCGAGTCTGGCAAATGCGGCTGCGCAAGATCTGTTGGTGGCTAACGAGGCCGGAAACGCTGTTATGCGTTATGACGGAGTAACCGGGGCATCGTTGGGTGCGTTTGTCGCCGCCGGGAGCGGCGGGCTTAGTTCGCCTGAAGACATTAAGTTTGGTCCGGATGGGAGTTTATATGTCGCTGGCTATTTTGGAACTGTAAAAAAATATAACGGTTCGACGGGCGCATATATTGGCGACTTCGTTACTTCCGGCAGCGGCGGGGTATCAAATATTATCGGCATGACCTTTGGCCCCGATAACAATCTGTATATTGCCAATTTTGCCGGAACCGGTGGTTCTTCTGTCAAAAAATATAATGGTTCGACAGGAGCTTACATGGGCGACTTGGTGACGAACGGCAGCGGCGGTCTTGCTAATCCGCGTGATCTTAAGTTTGGTCCGGATGGGAAGCTTTATGTAGCCGGTCTGTCGAATTATGCAGTCAAACGCTATGATGGGACAACAGGAGCTTATATTGATGATTTTGTTCCAGCATCTTATCTTGGTCAACAGGCTGCTGCTGTATTGTTTAGAGGAAATGTTCTCTATGTAAGTAATATGGCCAATAATGACATCCAGCGTTATGACGTAACTACGGGTTATGTTGACACTTTTACTCTGCCTGGATCTTACGCTGGAGCCGGAACATATGACATGATCGAATCACCTGACGGCAGGCTGTATGCAGCAGAAGCAGCTGCGCGGGTAACTCGCTCAATATTGCCATCACCTTTTCTTTCGCTCGGATACGTACCATCAGCAATTGCCTGGACACCTGTGCCAGAGCCGATGACTATGAGTTTACTGGTCTCCGGTGCCGTGATGATGTTGCTTCGACGCAGAAAATAAAAATATAGTGAACCTGTGGCAGCCTGCTCAATTGCGGGCTGCCATCTTGTCACGATGGATGTATTCGTTGCTAACGAGTTATGACATGAGAAAAAGATTTTTTATGAAGACAAAAAAAGCTTTTACACTTGTAGAACTATTGGTCGTGATTTCTATTATAGCCTTACTTCTTGCGGTGCTCATGCCGGCTTTGGGAAAGGCAAGGGAATCTGCGAGATCGGTGGTCTGTAAAGCGAATCTGCGTGCCATGGGTCAGTTGGAGGTGATGTACCACGAAAGTAACAACGGTGTCGCGGCCTGGACATACTTGGAGACGCCAGGGAAGAGTAACTCATCCAGATTTTGGGCAATATCTTTATGGAGTATGATGGGGAAAGTGCCTGTTTCAACTCCGGCAGATCCACTTTTACGCAATGTACAGCCTGTCAAGGGGGCGTGGCTGAGATGTCCCACTTCCATAAGTTTAAAAAAAACGACTTGGTCAGATGGGCCTGTTGTTGGGGGCATTTTAACCCAACGTTATTTGTCCGAACTGTCTTACACTCGTAACTCTTTCGACCCTCTTAGTGTTGGTTGGTATGGCGAGTCTGCTAACAATACTCCTATTCGTGTCGGTAGAATGCGTAGTCCGGCAAGTATCCCGGATGTAGCGGAGGGACGACACTTTCATGCCCCGGCTACAACTCCGATATATTGGGACCTGAAATACGCCAAAACATATCCTGCTTTTTGGATTATCGACTATTATCATAACAGTAATACAGGTGTAAATGTTCTTGCATGGGATGGCCATGTTGAGTCGAATCGAAATTCCTTTTTCGATAAATACACGATGCTGCCGCGAAGTTTGTGGTAACGATGCCCGGTGTGAGTTGTCCCAAAGTTGGGACAATGCGGAACGAAGCAAAAAATCAATATGAAAGCAATTATTAAGTATGTTTGTGTAATTTGCAGAAACAAGTAATTTATTTTGGAGCGAAACACATGAAAAAGAGAACTTTAATTCTATTAGTTTTAGTTTTATTGATGGGTGTGGCCGGTAAATTAAATGCGGCTGCGCACGACCTGTTGGTGGTCAACGAGGGCGGAAACCTTGTTATGCGTTATGACGGGGACACCGGAGCAGATTTGGGTGCATTTATTACTGCTGGATCAGGCGGGCTGACTTCACCTGAAGATATATGTTTTGGGCCGGACCCGAACTACCTTTATGTTGCCAGCTATTATGGCAGTGTAAAAAAATATAACGGCACGACGGGTGCGTATATTGGTGACTTCGTCGCTGAGGGCAGTGGTGGAGTATCCAATATTATCGGCATGACCTTTGGTCCTGACAAGAATCTCTATGTAGCCGATTTTATTAATTCTTCTGTAAAAAAATACAATGGTTTGACAGGGGCGTACATGGGCGACTTTGTGACGGCTGGAAGCGGCGGGCTTGCTAATCCTCGCGACATTAAATTTGGCTACGACGGTAATGTTTATGTAGCTGGTCTGTCGAATTATGCAGTCAAACGCTATAATGGGACTACGGGGGAATATATTGATGACTTTGTTCCCGCCTCTTCGCTTGGTCAACAGGCATCTGCCATAATGTTTAGAGAAGCTCTGTATGTCAGTAACATGGCCAATAATCAGATCAAGCGTTATGGCTTCGATGGTACATATATTGACACCTTTACTCTACCGGGGTCTTACGCAGGAGCCGGAACATACGATCTTGGTAATGGTCCGGATAATAGACTGTATGCCGCAGAAGCAGCTGCGCGGATAACTCGTTCGATAACGCCATCGCCTTTTGTTTCACTCGGTTTTTCTCCCTCAGCGATTGCCTGGTTACCGCCACTACCGCCTTATGTCCCGGCTTGTTCGCCGTTGCCACTTTCGCAAGGCGACCTGAATCAGGATTGCGTCGTAAATTTCCTTGATATTGCCATCATAGCGCAAAACTGGCTTGTTTCCACTAAATAGAGATTGTTTACAGGGCTGTCAAAAATAGATTTGCCTTTCTTTATCGCGGTGGCTCGCTCAATAGTGAGCCACCGTATTAGGCTTGTTTCGAAGCGGTTCTTCAGTTTTTAAGAAATAGAGAGACAATGTTAAAATTAAAAGTTGTGTCAGTCGCAATAGTTTTAGTTTTGTTGATAGGCTTAACAAGTCAATCAAATGCGGCAGTACAAGACCTATTGGTGGCCAATGAGGCCGGAAACAGTGTTCTGCGTTATGACGGGATAACCGGAGCAGCTTTAGGAGCATTTGTTGCTGCCGGAAGCGGCGGGCTTACTTCGCCTGAAGACATTAAATTTGGTTCGGACGGTAATCTATATGTAGCCTGCTACTCTGGAACTATAAAAAAATATAATGGCACGACAGGCGCATACATTGGCAACTTTGTTACTGCCGGCAGTGGTGGATTGGCGAATATTATTGGCATGGCTTTCGGTCCAGACAATAATTTATATGTCGCCGATTTTATTGGTTCCTCTGTCAAAAAATATAACGGTTCGACGGGAGCATACATGGGTGATTTTGTGGCTACCGGCAGCGGCGGACTTACTAATCCTCGCGACATTAAGTTTGGTCCGGACGGGAATCTTTATATTGCTTCCATGTCAACATATTCGGTCAAACGCTATAATGGGACAACCGGTGCTTATATTGATGATTTTGTCCCCATCACTTCACTCGGTCAACAGGCATCTGCCATAATGTTTAGAGAAGCTCTGTATGTCAGTAACATGGCCAATAATCAGATCAAGCGTTATGGCTTCGATGGTACATATATTGACACCTTTACTCTACCGGGGTCTTACGCAGGAGCCGGAACATACGATCTTGGTAATGGTCCGGATGGCTTGCTGTATGCAGTGGAAGCTGCTGCCAGAGTAACTCGATCTGCAGGGACATCACCTTTTCTTTCTCTCTCGTTCGTCCCCTCAGCGATTGTCTGGACACCGTTCGTCCCCCAGACTTGTGAGGATATATGGCTGCTGAACATGGGAATGGCGACCGACCTGAATGAAGATTGCGTTGTTGATTTCCTTGACTTTGCCGTTATGGCACAGAATTGGCTTGTTTCCAATTGAATGAAAGTAGAATGATGAAAATAAATATGACAATTTTGGCAAAAATACACTCAATTGCTTTTGTACTGCTGTGTGTGGTGCTGCCGTGTAGTCCTTCAGTAGCGGAAGTGCCGGTGTGGCAACCATGGGTTGATGCTTCGGCATTCGGATATAATGCAGTTGACGCAACTACTGCACTGCAAGCAGCGATCAACAGCGGAGCCCGCACAGTGTACGTGCCAAATATGGGAACTCCGTGGATTGTGACTCCTATTTTCCTAGCCTCGAACCAGGAGATAATTTTTGAGAGTGGTGTTCTTATTCAGGCCAAGGCTGGTTCTTTCATAGGCCAACAGGATTGTCTGTTTAAGGCCGAGGGAAAGTCCAATATCACACTCACTGGGTATGGAGCAAGGTTCCGAATGCGGAAGGAAGATTACCTGTCTTTGCCGGGTGAGTGGCGAATGGGTATTTGGCTCCGTAGTTGCACCAATGTGAATATCCGTGGAATGCGGATTGAAAACACTGGCGGTGATGGTGTCTACATCGGTGAAATTCCTGAATCTTCAACTCCATGCCAGAACATCACAATCAAAGACGTTACCTGTGAAGACTGTGCTCGTAATGCTATCAGTGTTGTAAGTGTTGTAAATTTACTTATTGATAATTGTATTTTACGAACTACCTCGGGTCTTGCCCCCATGTGCGGCATAGATTTCGAGCCGAACTATAACACAGACAAGATAGTCAATTGTATCGTACGCTACAGCATTATTGAGGGCAATGTTGATCACGGCATTGCGTTACCTCTACAGCAGTTGACCGACCCCTCTGGGCAAACTAGCGGCAGTATAACGAATTGTACGATTATTAGTAATGGCTCGCTATATAACGCATATGGAATCTACCTAAGTCATTACCTGCCCAATTGGACAATTAGGGACAATCTGATTGTCAATAATTATGGCTATGGGATGTATCAGAACATGGCTGGATTGCAAACAACGGTTACGTATACCGCTTTCTATGGAAACATCGGTGGGATAACTTACCATGTTACCAGAGGCACGGGTTGCCTAACGACTGTCGCTCCGTTATTTGCCTCGGCAGACATTAGCAGTTCCGATTATATGTATTTGGCGAAGGTGAATGTTCCCGCTATACTACTAAGCGGTGCCTCCAATGGCGGCTATTTGGGAGCTCGACCGATGGCATCTGATGCTCAGGCGTGTGCGAATATATGGCAATTTGGCAAGGGTATGCCTGCCGATTTTAATCACGATTGCGTTGTAAATTTCCTTGACGTTGTCATGATAGCCAATGACTGGCTTGTTTCCAATAATCCAACGCCTTAGCACTTGTTCCTTGATAGTTTTACATCGGATTTTTGACGCTGCAAGTAAAACATATTAGGACAGCGCGGTATGCAGGAGAAAAGCACAAGAACAATATTGTTGTAAGATAGGAATATTCAGCAAACGGGCTATTTTGCAGAAGAAATGTTTAACCCCCCAAAGAAAGGATTGTGAGATGAGTCTTGTTAACAATTTTTGTAAATGTTCTATTTTTTATTTTTTTATCTTTACAAATTTAATCTTGTCATGGCAAAGTGCAAAGGCTTTTGATATCGTTCTCGATGGGAAGCCTGCTACCAGTATTGTCATACCAGACCAGGAACTGGCTGTGGTCTCATATGCCGCCCAGGAATTGCAGTATCACATTAAGGAATCCACAGGAGCCTGCGTGCCGGTTGTAAAAGAGAGCCAAAAGCCTGTTGAGGCAGGGTTAATTTACCTGGGATTATGTAAAAAAACATTCGAAGCCGGTATAGAAACGCAGAAATTCCCGCCAAATGGATGTGTAATAAAATTAGTCAATAACAATCTTTATCTGGTCGGTAACGACACCGATGGGCCGGTATTGGGAATATTGATTAATAACTATACCCGGGTGGGTACCCTTTTTGCTGTCTATGAGTTTCTTGAAAACGAAATGGATATTCACTGGCTTTGGCCGGGTAAGTTGGGCGAGGTGATCCCGAAAATTTCGATTCTGAAGGTCAAAACAGAAAGCCGATCGTGGGCACCCAAATTTATTCGCTCCCGTTTCCGCGATGCAGAAAACGACTACGAAAAACAGGATGCCTGGGCAGCGGCGGAGCATCGGACTGAATTCCTGAATAATCAGTCCGTGTGGTTACGGAGGCATCGATTTGCGATGTCTGTAGATATCAATATCGGCCATGCTTTCTCAAACTACTGGGACCGTTTCTCCGGCACCCATGGTGATTTTTTCAGTCTTCTACCTGACGGAACTCGTCGGCCTGATCCTACGTTGAACAACCGAGCTGATTTAGTCGCGATGTGCGTTTCGCAGCCAGAGCTTTGGAAACAAATCGTTAAAGACTGGCAGGAGACCCGCACATCCACCCGTCCACAGGTTAATGTTTGTGAAAATGACACGATGGGTAAATGTGTATGTGAAAAATGTCTGTCCTGGGATGCATTGGATCAGAACAGTGATCTGCCGGCCGAAACAAATTCGCTGGATTTTCCGAACAGGGTAGCAAAAATGAAAGAAGCCTGGGAGAAAGGAAAAACAATATACGATCGTCGTGCTGCTGCGCTTTGGTTGGGGTCGCTTTCTGATCGGTATGCCAAGTTCTATTTGGCTGTTCAAAATGAAGCATCAAAAATAGATCCGAATGTTGTTGTTTGTGCCTACGCCTACGCAAATTACTCCCGTGCCCCCATCCACACCAAACTGAATGACAGGGTTTATATCGGGATTGTCCCGGATATACAACCCCCGTGGCCGGACAAGCAATTGAAGAACTTTAGAGATCAGTGGGATGGTTGGGCGGCTACGGGAGCCCGGCTCTTCCTGCGGCCTAATTATACGATATATGGACACGGCATGCCTCTTAACTATGCCCGGAAGCTTGGAGAGAGCTTTGCGTTTGCGGCCAAGCGGGGAATGATTGCCACAGACTTTGACAGTATCTTTGGCCAATGGGCTACTCAGGGGGCCGACCTCTATGTTATGGGGCGTATGAATATCCACCCCGATTGGCCAGTGGAGAAGATTCTTGATGAATATTATGCCGGATTCGGACCGGCGAAATCGGAGGTGAAGACATACTTCCTATTCTGGGAAAATGCCTCCAAGTCAGCGAGGATAGATGACTCGGAAAGCGTACCATTATTTGCACCGGAAGTCATAGCAGAGGGGGAAATGTTGCTGAAAAAGGCTTACCTTGCCGCCGGCAAAAATGTCGTATCACAACAGCGAGTTGATTTCCTTAAAAAAGGATTGCAACACGCCAATCTCATTCTTACCACCCAAAACGCTTATGATACGCAGCTGAAGACAAAGAATCCTCAGGAATTTATTGCTGCATTTCAGAAGTTGCATGACTATCGCAATAGTATAGAAAATGAAAATGTTGCCAATATGGGATTTCTCGCATGGCTGGAAGATTCACGATGGGATCGTAAGCTTTTGAATTCTGATTCAAAAGCAAAATAGATGCTCAAAAATTTTTTTGAATCATATGTCACTTTTTCAAAACAGTTGGCTTGATATCTGTTAAATATGAATAATGTAGAACGTTTCAAAGCAGTGATGTCCTTTCGACCTGTTGACCGAGTTCCATGCATAGAATGGGCTGAGTATTGGGATAAGACAGTTGCGCGTTGGCATGGGGAAGGGCTTCCCACTGATCTGGTTGGCGCCTCCAACCTGCGTAGTTATTTTGGTCTTGATGCATACGATCATCTCTGGACATCGCCGCGACATACGCAATACCCTCTACCCGATAATGTTTTTATCAAAAATAAAAACGATTATCATAGCATTAAACCGTTTTTGTATTCTGATTATGGTCATGACGACGAACTGAGAAAAATTGCACATAGGCATCAGTGCGGCCAAAGCGTTTTCTGGATTACGTTGGAGGGATTTTTCTGGTTTCCTCGTACACTGTTTGGAATTGAGCGTCATCTATATTCTTTCTATGATGAGCCTGAGCTTATGCATGAAATCAATAATGACTTAGCAGATTATTATGTATATCTATTAGAACAAATTAGTCATTATTGCATACCCGATTTTATGACGTTTGCAGAAGATATGTCTTACAACCATGGCCCGATGCTCTCCGAGACATGTTTTGAGGAGTTTATTGCACCATATTATCGACGCATTGTCCCGATTTTAAAGCAATTGGGTATTATTCCTTTTGTTGATTCTGATGGCAATGTCAGCGAGTTAATCCCCTGGCTTGAGAAAGTTGGAATTCAGGGCATACTTCCGTTGGAACGTGCTTCGGGAATTGACATTCAGGAAATTCGTTCAAAACACCCTCGATTTAGAATGATTGGCGCTTTTGACAAAATGGTAATGAAAAATGGTGAAACTGCGATGCGTACTGAATTTGACCGTCTGTTGCCAATTATGAGACAGGGTGGTTTTATACCATCTGTTGATCACCAGACTCCGCCAGATGTATCTCTCCACAATTATCAGTGCTATGTTTCATTATTGAAAGAGTATAGTCAAAAAGCCGCGGAATAATTGTAAAAACTTAATATAAGAGATTTCAACAGGAGCTACTAAATGATTCGAGTGCTATTCGATGCTTTCTATCATATGATGCCGGGACATCGCATCGGAAATGACATCTCCGTAGGGGGCTATCAGGAGAATTTCGGTCGTTACACGCCGGGTGATTGTTTTCATCCAAACGGGCTTTCTTTTCTGAATGCAGATTTGGCTGGGGAATACGATATTCGCCTGCTTACGCAGCCTTACAGCGATGCCGCATTTTTTGATGCAGATATTCTGTTGATTGCAAATCCCGACTACCCGCTTTATAATGGGGCATCTCCATATCGGTGGGCACCACAGGATGTTGATGCGTTGCTAAGATTTGTTAATCGTGGTGGTGGAGTGTTGTTACTTGTCAACTCGTTCTTATCTCGTTCTGATTTTTGGGAAGAAAATTTTGACCTTGAACGCGTAAGTCTGCTTTTTGACAGACTTGGTGTTCAATGGGACCCTAATTATATGTCAGATGACAAAACTATAGAACGTGCGAAATCAGGCGAATTACAAGTTGGATATGGCCAGGGAGGCCGTGTTTTAAGAGCATCATTGCCTAAAGGAATTACGCCGCTAATTACCTATAATGATAATATCTATGGTTTTCAGACACAAATTGGGGCAGGGTCCCTGGTGGTTATCGGCGACACAGGCATGATAAGTAATGGTTTGATTTGTTTTCCAGGTTTTGATAATGCGGCATTTTTTAAAAATATTTTTCAAAAACTTTCACCTAAATGGAAAACCATCCAGCCTGATTGCTGGGATTATCGTTCATATTCTCACATGAGTGCTGCACCGAATCTTAACGGGATAAACGAGAATATGTTAAGAAGCATGCGTCCTGATGCTGCCTGGATAAAAGACCATCATTATCGTCACATGACCTGGGAAGAAAGTCCTTTGACGGCTGTTTCCGGAACAATTTGGAACGATATTCCTGTTGAAATAAGCAAAATAAAAACTCAGTCAAAGACCTCGATACCGCTCAACTGGTTGCCATTGTGTGAAAACATGTTTGGACCTAAGGTTCAACTGGATGTCGTCATCAACTCTGTTAGTGGGCAGGAGTCAACAGATTTGCATATCATAGGAAGGACGAAATCTGATAAACTTGTCTGGGAAGATATTCTGAATACTAAACAATTCAAAGTTGCAGGAGAAATTGAACAGGTGCACATGGTTTATGAGATGAAAGTTGTATTGAATAAAGAAGGACAGCCGTTAAGTGCCCGCTGGAGCCAGGGACAGATTTTATATGCACGAAACCCCCAAAATGACCATTATGGCCACGAGATCATCCTTTGCAGTAGGAGTGGTGTGATTTCGCCGAGAGCTGTACAATAAACGGAGAATCTAAAATTATGTCATACTCGCGTAAGTGGAAATTAGGAAAGCCGTTTACGATATTGGCAAAAAAGGAACTTGCGGGAGAACTATGTTGCCCTTCATTGTATTCATTGCCCTGTGGTGATTTGATAATTATTTATTACGACCAGGGAGATTTTTACTTTTCCAGAACAAAAATGATCAGATCTATTGACCAAGGTATCACATGGAGACCTGAAGAATGTCCTATTCCGAGTGTTAGTTGTGTTATGAAGCTTGGTAATGTTGTACGCATGTATGATCAAAATACTTTCCTGGTGAAAGATTCTTCTCCAACCCAGTACGTTTTTCAGTATTGTGATTCATTTGATGGCGGCAGGACATTTGGACCCAAATGCTTTAGTTTTTATGAGCATGATGGAGAACATGTTCGTAAAATAGGAAGTCTTAATAAAATCCATTTGCTTTACGATAATCTGACGTATTGGGAAAATGTCCTTACGGCAGCAGGATGGAAGAGGGATGAATGGGATGATATTGAGTCAGGAAACCATGGCCCAGCTCCCCAAACATACTTACAATTACCCGATGGCTCTTTGCTTAACATTCTCTATTCCTATTGCGACAGACAATTTACAGGTAAACCTTATATATACGACTTAATGGCCGCATTTTCAACAGATGGCGGCATTCATTGGCGTTATTTGTCCCAATTGAATCCTCCTCATAGCGAAGCGGACGAAGGATATGCAGAAGGTTCAGCAGTGATGCTGAATAATGGTGATATATATGTAGCGATGAGACATGGCGGCGGCGGGTGGCCGATTATGCAAACAATCTCGAAAGATTATGGCCGGTCATGGGAAGAACTTAAGCCAATTAATGATAAAGTAAGAGGTGTCTGGCCCAAAATAGTGAGATTGTCTGATGGTTCTTTTGCGATGTGTCATGGCAGACCAGGGATATATTTAATGTTTGACTCTGGCGAAAATGGTTGTGATTGGGAAGTTGATGACCGCCTTGATATCTGGGATGTAGAGCAATTGACTCTCACTACGAATGCCAAACCTGTTACGTCGCGTGTTGATGTTAGAGATTATATGTCTTGTATAGCAGTGCCAAAAGAGCAACTTAAATGGGCTCGTCAGAATTTGCTTTCAGGTTACTTTTGCAGTTGGGAAAATGTTACTTTTGTAGAAGTGCAGCCTGGGAGAATACTGCTTGTATATGACCTTCAAAATTATATTGAATATCCTGGTGCCTGCCCTCAAAAAGTTATAAGGGGCGTTTGGATTGAGAAAGCGGGCAGTTCTCAGTCTGATAGCCAATGAGTACATGAGAGAAATTTTGATATATTGTGAGTATTTATGAATAATGCGGTGGATTTAAAAGCTATAAAACCATATCGGGCAGGGACGTTGACGTATACTCGATTAGGCTTGATTACTCTTTTCCTATGGCTGTTGTGGGGCGATTTCTGCTTTACGCTTATGAGAGCAGTTATACCCAATTTATTGCCCCTTGCACTAAAAGATTTGGGAGCATCGAACCTTTTGATGGGTGTTGTTATCGGGAGTATTCCAAGCTTAATGAATATGATAGTAAATCCAATTATCAGTGTAAGAAGTGATCGATATCGAAGTCGTTTTGGACGTCGTATTCCCTTTCTTTTCATAGCGACCCCTTTTGTTGCCTTATTTTTAATTCTGATTGGCTACAGTGATGCCATTGGTATATGGCTGCACTCACACATTTTGTATTCCTGCAATATTTCTAGCATCAGCCTAATGATTGCACTTATTTGTATTTTTTCAGTTTGCTTCCAATTTTTTAATATGTTTATATCTTCTATTTACTATTATTTATTTGCCGATGTTGTTCCTGAACAGTTTATGGGGCGGTTTATGGCTTGGTTCCAGGTTGTGGGTACGGCTTCTGGATTTCTGTTTTATCGATATATTCTTGGTTTTTCAAAAACTCACATGAGAGAAATCTATTTTGTTATCGGTTTAGTATATTTGATTTCTTTCCTATTTATGTGCTGGCGGGTCAAGGAAGGGGAATATCCTCCGCCTCCGGAACACGCTCATGGTAAAAGCATCATAGGATCAGTTAAAGTTTACTTACATGAATGTTTTGGTCATTCTCTATACATCTGGATTTTCTTGGGTACAGCCACTTTCATGGTTGCTGTCGTCTCAACCAGTGCCTTCGGCTTACTTTTCGCACGCGATACTCTTGGATTGAGCTTGGACGAAATCGGAAAAATTCAAAGTTGGTGTATGCTTTTATCATTTTGCTTAATGATACCGATGGGTTATCTTTCTGACAAATTACATCCTTTGCGAATATACATTATAGGCGTTGCTATTTTTGTTGTTGGGATGACCGTTTCCTTTTTTGCCATTCATGACAAATCTACCTATTTTGTGTATTCCTTAATCACGACAGCTTTGTATCTGTTTTTTGCGGTCAGTAATGTTCCTATGTTTATTGCATTGGTACCAAGAGAAAAATATGGCCAATTTAGTTCTGCAAACGCAATTGTCAATTCTTTGGGCATTATTTTGGGCAGTTTCCTTGCAGGTAAGTTTTTTGACATAATTGGTAACTATCGTTATTTATACATTTGGGTCGCCTTCTTCGGATTTCTATCCCTTATTCCGATGTTTTTTGTATATCGGGAGTGGTCGCGTCGCGGAGGAATAAAGGGATATGTTCCACCCCATATATAAAAGTTAATAATTGAATAACTGGGCATTTTAAGATTGGGTGCGTTGCCCAATATATCAAACTATAATTAACTGAGTGAGGTGCTTATGGAATAGATTTTTAATAAGAATATAATTGGGTACATCTTTGTTGACGCTGCCTCGACTAATTCTTAGTTTACCATAGAGTTATCTTTTTTATATTACTTAAGCAACCTCGTTTAAAAGTACTGAAGCCTTTGATGTTCAGTATTAAGCAAGTACTTTTTTGTAACTAATTAAATTATGTATTTTGGAATTGGGTGCGTAGCCCAATGTAGTCAAAATATCTGTGAACGGCAAATTATTCAAGTTTTAAGGAGCTAAGACAATGTGCAAATTAAAAATTGTATCAATTGTAATAGTTTTGGTTTTGTTAGCGAGTCAGGCGAATGCAGCTGTACAAGACCTTTTAGTGGCCAACGAGGCTGGAAACCTTGTTGAGCGTTATGACGGGGTAACCGGGGCAGATTTGGGTGCATTTATTACTGCCGGAAGCGGTGGGTTGAGTTCACCTGAAGACATATGCTATGGACCGGATGCAAGCTATGTTTATGTCGCCGGCTATTATGGCAGTGTAAAAAAGTACAGTTGTAAAACAGGTGCGTACATAGGCGACTTTGTGGCGGCTGGCAGTGGCGGGTTGGCAAATGTCGTGGGCATGACTTTTGGTCCTGACAAGAATCTCTATGTTGCGGATTTTGGCAATTCTTCTGTGAAGAAATATAATGGTTCTACTGGTGCATACATAGGCGACTTTGTGGCGGCTGGCAGTGGAGGTCTCGCTAACCCTCGCGACATTAAGTTTGGTCCAGACGGAAATATTTATGTAGCAGCCATGTCAAATTACACGGTCAAACGCTATAATGGCACTACCGGTGCATATATGGGTGATTTTGTACCCTCATTTGGTCAACAGCCGGCTGCTATAATGTTTGATGAACAATATTTGTATGTCAGTAATATGGCTGATAATAATATCCGGCGTTATAACTCGACGACTGGGGCATATGTTGACACATTTACATTGCCGGGGTCTTATGCGGGAGCCGGGACATATGATCTCCGAAGTTCATCTGACGGTGTTCTGTATGCGGCAGAAGCAGCTGCGCGGGTAACTCGCTCAACGGGGGCATCACCTTTTCTTTCGCTTGCATATATTCCCTCGGCGATTACGTGGATGATGCCCGCAACAGCCGTGCCAGACCTTTTAGTGGCCAACGAGAGTGGAAACAGTGTTCTGCGTTATGACGGGATAACTGGAGCAGCTTTAGGAGCATTTATTGCTGCCGGAAGCGGTGGGTTGAGTATGCCTGAAGACATATGCTATGGACCAGATGCGAACTATGTTTATGTCGCCAGTTATTATGGAAATGTAAAAAAATATAACGGTTCGACAGGTGCATACGATAGCAACTTCGTCACTACTGGTAGTGGTGGATTGGCAAATATTGTTGGCATGACTTTCGGTCCAGATAACAACCTATACATTGCCGATTTTACTAATTCCTCCGTGAAGAAATATAATGGTTCGACAGGGGCATATATTGGTGATTTTGTGACAGCTGGTAGCGGCGGGCTTGCTAACCCTCGTGATATTAAGTTTGGTCCAGACGGAAATATTTATGTAGCAGCCATGTCAAATTATTGTGTCAAGCGTTATGATGGAACAACGGGTGCGTATATTGATGATTTTGTTCCAGCCGGTTCACTTGGTCAACAGGCTGCTGCTATAATGTTTAGAGAATATCTGTATGTCAGCAACATGGCCAATAATGATATCCAGCGTTATAACATGACGACTGGGGCATATATTGACACCATTAATCTACCGGGGTCTTACGCGGGATCCGGAACATATGATATACAAAGTTCACCCTGCGATGTTGTGTATGCGGCAGAAGCAGCTTCACAGGTAACTCGCTCGGCAGGGACATCACCTTTTCTTTCGCTTGCATATGTTCCCTCAGCGATCATCTTGACAGTGCCCAACACGGTAGATGCTTCAACATTCGGGTATGATGAGGTTGACGCAACCACCGCACTGCAGGCAGCGATAAATAGTGGAGCCCGCACAGTGTATGTCCCCAATATGGGAATCCCTTGGAATGTCACCCCGATATTCCTGGTCTCGAACCAGGAGATCATTTTTGAGGATGGTGTTCTTGTTCAAGCCAAGAAGGGGTTCTTCACTGGCGAAACAGATTGTCTGTTTAAGGCCGAGGGAAAGACTAATATCACGCTCACAGGATATGGGGCAAGATTCCGAATGCGGAAAGAAGACTATGTGGGGCTATCTGGTGAGTGGCGAATGGGTGTCTGGCTCCGTACTTGTAGCAACGTGAACATCCGTGGAATGCGGATTGAAAATACCGGTGGTGATGGTGTCTACATAGGCCAAAACCCTTCACCTTGTCAGAATATTACAATCAAAGATGTTGTCTGTGAAGATAATGCTCGAAATGGCATCAGTGTTGTCAGTGTTATAAAGCTGCTTATAGAAAACTGTATTTTGCGGACGACCTCGGGTCTTGCTCCCATGTGCGGCCTCGATTTTGAGCCAAACGGTGACACTGACAAGATTGTCAATTGTACCGTGCGCTACAGCATTTTTGAGAGTAATGTTGATCATGGCATTGCGTTACCTCTACAGATGTTGACTAATCCCTCCACAGAAACCAGCGGCACCATAGAGAACTGTACGATTATTAGCAATGGCGCGACATATGATGGGTATGGAATCTTTACGAGTCATTACCTCCCTAATTGGATAATTAAGGACAATCTGATTGTCAATAATTATGGATATGGGATGTATCAGTTGGCAACTGGAAGCCTGACGACGGTTACATATACCGCTTTTTACGGTAACATCCAAGGGATAAGTTACAATATTACCAGAGGCACAGGTTGCTTAACGGCTGTTAATCCGATTTTTGTGTCAACGGATATTAACAGTCCATATTATATGTATTTGTCAACAACCTGTCCCACTGCTATCAGGCAAGGTGCCTGTGATGGCAGCTATATGGGAGCTGGACCAGCTGTTCCTTTGGCGGCAAGCAGTCCAAGTCCTGCCAACGGCGCAACAGGTGTCAGTCTTACCCCAACTCTGAGCTGGACGGCTGGTAACGGTGCGTCCTCACATAACGTCTATTTCGGCACTGATTCCACGCCGGATGAAACCGAATATATTGGCAACCAGGCTGGCACAACTTATGCCCCCGGCACGCTGAGTAGTCTTACAACATATTATTGGCGTATTGATGAGGTTGGTCCCGGTGGTACTACAACAGGTACGGTTTGGAGCTTTACCACCCTTATGCCAACATTCGTCGCAGCCGGAGCAGTCACATCTGGCACAGGAACGATAACGCCAGCGCTTCCAGCAGGCATCGCCATAAACGATATTTTGCTGCTGTTTCTTGAGACATCCAATCAGGCCATCTCGATTTCTAATCAAAACGGCGGGACGTGGACACAGGTTACCAACTCGCCGCAGTACTGCGGAACAGCCGCCGGCACTACCGGTGCCAGACTTACGGTATTCTGGTCGAGGTATAACGGGACACAGGGCGCTCCAACCACATCTGATTCAGGTGACCATCAGCTTGGCAGGATGATAGCTATTCGTGGTGCAATTAGCACTGGCAACCCCTGGGATGTTACAGCGGGCGGTGTTGAGGCTGTATCAGACACCAGCGGCTCCATTCCGGGAGCGACTACAACGGTTGCTAATACTCTTGTCGTAACGGCTATTGCCACCAGTCTCCCTGATGCGAGCAGCACGGCAAAGTTCTCGGCATGGACAAACGCCAACCTGACAAGTGTTACCGAGCGTACCGACAATTCCGTAACCGCTGGCAACGGCGGCGGCCTCGGTGTAGCCACAGGCATTAGGGCGGCAACCGGGGCTTACGGCAACACTGCTGTTACACTTGTGAATGCAGCGTACAAAGGTATGATGAGCATCGCGATTAAACCTTAATAGGTGAAAATTAGTTAATTAGTTTTATGGAAGATGTTTAATTTGGGCATAGCGGCTTATGGCCGCTATGCCTATAGATAGGTGTGTCTAACATGGCACATCTGCTTGGAGATGAAAATCCTCTAAAGTATAGTGCAAATGTACAGGGATGCCAGCGAAAGTTGACAGATGAAAGCCAGACTTTCCATTGGTTAGTGGTGAGCTATCCAAGGGGTTGCTCAAATATCTTAGGACATTATAGTTTAGTGCAATAGTTCTGCAACTCAACAAACGGTAGAATTGGATAATCATCCGGTGCATCGGATCATGTGGATATGTCAGTAAGAATGATAGCGGTGGCGTATAACTATAAATACTAATAAGAAAATTTAAGACAAATAATAAAAGGAAAGTTAGTATGGCAAAAATAACTGCAATTTCATCTTTAGGCTGGGCGCATTATACTCTTTATGAAGCGTTACCAAAAATTGCGGCACGTGGATTTAAACGGGTGGAATTTGCCAGCTTTGGCACTTACTGTTTTCATTTTAACTTCGGAAATCCAATACCTTCCGAGCTTAAGAAAATGCTGGATGGCTTCGGTTTACAGCCGATTGGTTTAAATTATTTTACTGATTTTCATAATGCCTGGATACCGCAGGAGATAGATGAATTTGTCCATGAATGGGAAAAGAAAATTGTGCAACTTGGCGAGGTTGGGATACCGATGATGACTATGGGATTCGGTGTACGAAATAGTCGTCATGACCAGGAATATCAACTGTCAAATGCCATTAAGGCGTATAATAGAGTAGGCAGGATTGCTTCTAAGTATGGGGTGCGGATGCTGTTAGAGGTGCCCCATTTATACGGTCTAATGCCACGAACAGAACAGGTTTTGTGGGTATTTGACCGTCTTGAAAGCCCTAACATTGGAGCTCTGGTTGATTCAAGTCATTGGGGTATAATTGGATACGACCCTGATTCATTTTTTTCAGCGCTCGGAGACAGGCTTTGGCATATTCATTTGCGTGATTCAGCCGGTCCTGACACCGCTGATGGTAAGCAGGATTTGGAACTCACCCCTGGAACCGGAAAAGTAGATTTTAAGAAGTTTGCACAAGCTTTAGATAAGGTTGGCTACAAGGGTGATGTCACGGTTGAACTTGAATACCGTGATATGACATTTAATGCAATAGAGAAGGAATATGATAATGGGTTGCAATACCTTGAAATCGCAGGTTGGGAACTTCCTGCAAATGTGAAAAAGAACATTGGCAGGAATATATAAAATGGGCACGAGAATAAAACAGGATATCCGGGAAGTACAGGCCATAGATGTTCATGGCCACTATGGTATTTATCATGGCGACAAATCAAAGCTGCTTAATGAATTTATGACAGGTGATGAAAAAATCGTAGTTGAGCGAGCTCGATTATCCAATACTCGTTTGACCATTGTTTCTCCGTTACTGGGACTTTTGCCAAGATTGAACAATGATCCTGTTGCAGGGAATGATGATTCGGCTCGTGTTACTAAGAAAGCTGAAAGGCTGCTTCAGTGGGTAATTATTGATCCCCGCAAACCACAAACGTATGAACAAGCCAGAGAAATGTTAAAATCACCAAAATGTGCAGGAATTAAAATCCATCCCGAAGAACATGGTTACTCAATTAAAAAGTGGGGCAGAGAGATATTTGAATTTGCGGCAAAGCATCACGCAATTGTTTTGAGTCACAGCGGCGAGAAAAACAGCATGCCTGCTGATTTAGTCGCATTTGCCAATAAATTTTCGGAGGCAGTACTCATTCTCGCCCATCTTGGTTGTGGATGGGATGGTGAGCCCAGCCATCAGGTATGTGCTATACAAAAGTCGAAATATGGTAATGTTTATGTTGATACATCAAGTGCAAAAAACATTTTTCCCGGACTAATTGAATGGGCAGTTAAGGAAATAGGTTCTGAGCGATTGTTGTATGGCACAGATACGCCGTTCTATTTTGCCCCAATGCAGCGGGCACGAATTGATAATGCTCATCTTAGTTATAAAGCCAAGAAGCAAATACTCAGTGATAATGCTATGAAAATTTTTCATTTTCAGATTGGTAAAAATTATGAAATGGCTAAAAGCTAATTACCCTGATTTAATTTATCCAAATAACTAATCAGATTTTTAATAAGGAAAGTATCCGCGATGAATGCGAAAGTAAAAATAACGGTACTGAAACGACTGGTGCATAAAGAGTTTCTTGAAAAATTTGCCGAGTCTGTTTGGCCGCCATGTGAAAGACTAAGTGAAAACCAGGAATTTATTTCCGAAAATGTCAATATGCCGGACGGATTTTGCAGTTGGGCGTGGACTGACATACAAAAATACGTCATGACACTGGCTCGTGGAGGAAATTTTAGAGGAACAAAACCTGGATTATTTATCACTTGTTGTACAGATGGTTACAGACCTGTTATTTTCAAACTGGAAAGAATAAATGGCTCATAATCTGTTCGATATACATTAAGGCTGAAAATGAATAGCATAGAGCGTGTTTTTAAAACTATTGCACATGAAGAGCCGGATCGTGTCCCTGTTGGGGAATGGGGGATTGACCATGATCACATTAGCAATATTCTCGGACGACATACCTATCATCGAAACCGAAAAGACACAACACTTGCCGTATGGCAGGGGCGAAGAGATGAAGCTGTTGAGAGTATGAAGCGGGATTATTCAGAGCTTATTGAGACATTGGATTACGATGTAGTTACTGTGGGATTAGTGCCGGAGAAAACAATTACGCCAGATCCGCCTCGGAAAATTGAAGATGACATCTGGCGAGACTCTGTTGGGTTTGTGTACAAATATTGTGCTTCCAACGATTCCATTGTATGCATGACACCCTCACCTGCAAAGGAAGCTCTGACATTGAGTGAGATAGATGCATACAGCGAGCGACTGTTAAATATAGATTACTCCCAGTTTGAATTACTTGACCACATTGTTGATCGTTTTGCAGAAAAGCGAGCAGTTGTTTTTCGCGACCTCGATACTTATGGCCCACTTATAGCTCCATTTGGCGGAGATGAGGCTCACCAACTCATGATGACAATTATTGCTCCAGAAGAAATAAGGAAGCTGTATGATGTTACGATAGAATATAATCGTCGATTATTGGAGTATTGTGCAGGAAAAGGTGTCAAGATAGTTATGATGGGGCACGATTATGGTTCTACAACAGGTTGTATTCTTTCTCCTAAAACGATTAGGGAGCTATTCATGCCGGTTAACAAGAAAATTGTTGAAGCAGCCGAAAATCTCGGTATTACGATATTATTTCATTGCTGTGGTAAAATATGGGACATCCTTGGTGACTGGATTGATGCAGGCTTAAAAGGATATCAGTCAGTACAAGTAAGTGCAGGTATGGATCTTACGACAGTTAAAAAACAATATGGTGAGAAATTAACAATTTGGGCTGGAATTCAGTGCGAAACACTTATTCAGGGAACATTGCAACAGGTAGAAGAAGAAGTTAGGGAATCGTTGAGAATCTGCATGCTTGGCGGAGGTTTTATTTTTGGTTCAACCAATAGTGTACAATTTGGCGCTAAAACAGAAAACTACTTGAATGCCTTGAACATTTTGCGGCGATATGGCCAGTATTGATTATCATACGAATGCGAGAATCCGCTTGAAAAAAACCAGTTATTTGGTTTGTGATATTGGGTGTGTTGCCCAAAACCGTCAAAATACCCGTGAACGGTTACGAAGGGAAAAGCTGTGATGCGAGAAATAATTGTAGAAGATTTTAAAAATAAATGTTTGCCGGAAAATTGGTTTATAGCTCCGAATCAGTATAGTTTTGAAAATGCTGGTTTAAGATGTACGGGTACTGTTGGGATTATTGTGCCGCTGCCAGAAAATACATATAGACAATTGAATGTGGAAATAGAGGTTGAAGTTTCAGACAACTCGGGAATATGGTGTTCTGTGGACGGTGTGCAACTGCTTTTTTTAATGTTCGACAATAAATATCCCCGCCATACTGCATCCAGACGTCAACAGGTGCTTGAACAAAGTGTGAAACCTATTCCTAATAAATCCGGACCACGGCTGGTTCGATTTGAATTTGACAGTAAGTCTTTGCGGGCTTTCGTCGATAAACAGGAAATTATTTCAGCAATTGATCAATCTTGCCAACCATTGGCAGGTACTCTATGCTTTGAATTTTGCAATGGCTGCTTATTGCATAAAATAAGAATATTAGGTGATTGCAAATCTGACATTTCCAGTCATGTTGCTCCTTCACGAATAAGGGATAATTTCAGCCTTGAAGTATGTGTTGACTTTGTAGATGATTTGATTAACGCACCATTTACAAGCGATATGTTCAGAGATCTATTTGCTGAATTTAGAAGCTGGGGCGTTAACCGTGTTCACTGGATTTATTATGGCAAGATGTCTGATGGATGGTGGGATTTTGCGGCACTGGGGTCTGGCGAAAATGCATTAAAAACTTATGAAAATGCAGGTGAGATATTTAATGCTGCGGTACAAGCGGCACATGAACATAACATCGAAATATATGGATTAATTAAACCTTTTGATATGGGATTACAATGGAGTTATGGGGAGGCTGCGCCTGAAGCAAAAAGTAAAGGAAAACTCCAGCGAATAGGTGGACCGGTTGGCTGGATAGCAAATTTCCCGGCTGAACATAGAGAGTTGATAATGTCCCGCAGACCAGATGCTTATGGCCCATCAAAAAATAAAATTTTTACACGAATAGATTTAGTTAAGGAAGATGATTTATCCTGTGATTTGTCTGCAGATGATATAAAACTTTTTATCAGTGATGACAACACGACATATTGTTTGTATAATGGTCCCATTAACAGACAGGACACCATTGAGAGTTATCCTGTTTATACTCATACCCCGTCAGGTCAGCGACGAACAGATAGAACTCGAAAGTCACGCATTATCAGATTGTTTAATCTGGAGATTAAAAACAAATATATTGCTATTTCAATATCTGGCCGACAGAGGTCCTTTGCCAACAGTCTGGTCAATCTTATTCATGTTTTTGGTGAGACAGGCGAAGAAAAATTTCTTACTTTTGGTTTGAGGTTACGAGAGGATGATTCTGAAATATCAATGCCGTTTCAACTGAACGGATTTGAATTTGACAAATACCCCGGCACTCCCACCGCTGTTTTTGCAGGTGGTTTTGATGCCGTGCGTTCAACTTTCATTTTAGATTCTTGCGATGGGGTTATTGCTATTGCTCGCGGCAAAGAAGCGGGAACCCTGGCGGCTCTTTCACCCTCTTTTCCGGAGACTCGTCAATGGTGGTTGTCATGGGTGCGCGAAATTTTAGAGGCAGGGGCAGATGGCATTGAACTGCGCGTACGTAATCATCACTCACATCTTGCCTGGGGAGAATATGGTTTTGAGATACCGGTAGTAAACTCTTTTAAGCAGCTTTATGGAGTTGATATATTGAAGACGGATGATTTTGACATGGCTGCTTTTCGCAGGCTTAGAGGAGAGGCATATACACAGTTTTATCGTGAAGCCAAACAACTTGTTACTGCCTATGGCAAACATTTGGGCTTACATATTTCTGGCACCATGGATACAGACCCGGAGCAGGGTTCAGCTATGAATATTCATTGGGATTGGCGCACCTGGCTTAAAGAAGGTCTGGCAGATAGTATTACACTGAAAGACGTCTGGCCGAATTCACATCTTGCCCAGGAGATTTTTTCTCACACACGACCCAGAAATATTCCTGTTATTTTTAATCCTTGTGTATTACCCTTTTTCGTTCAATCCATGGATAGCTGTAATATAATTGAAGATATGATCAAGATAGCTCGTAACTGCGGTTGTGATGGCTATCAGTTTTATGAATGTTATGCGGTTATAAAGGGTACTGCCGACGGGAAAATAATTATGCAGCAGCCGGCTCTGCGTAACTTGTTCAGGAAAATATTTGTTGGTAAATAAAATATCCCCACATATCGTCCTATGTTGAGATTATCAAGATGAAGGCAACGTATATTAAAAACATCAACGATATTGTGTTCAAGGAAATCGAGCAGATGCTGTCTGGCATCCTCATGGATGACAGCAGGCCTGCGCAAAAGATATAAAATCAAGTTTACATCTTGGCAGGATACTAAAATGATTGTAGTTGCAGATGGTGTTAAAGTGTTTGTAGTGGCTGTCCATGTTCAAAAATGCAGCGACACAATCTAATACAACCACCCTACAACCAAAGGGCACAATATCTGCTAGTTTCTTAAAAATGGTCATTTTGTAAGTGGTTTTAAATTAAGCAGTTATAAAATTTAAAAAAAGGTCTAAGGTTTTATATAACCGTTTGCCTTTGGCAAAGCTATCTCCAGTATGTGATGAAAAAGTGGTGTGTCCACCATTGTTGCAATTTCTTCAAAAATTGCGTATGCAAGAATATTTTGGGGTTGCTTGTTGATTACAAGTAACTTTCCGGCCAACTGCATCTTGCGAGGTTCTTTGAAAAGTTGATAATCGGCTCATAGTGTTATTCGGAGATATAATTATGAGCGAAACTAT